>ENA-OBIO01000133-OBIO01000133.1-metagenomes-genome-assembly--contig:-NODE-133-length-45301-cov-5.3069_pt1 | contig 45301 bp, 52 predicted proteins | sample MGYA00153383_OBIO01 | MGnify analysis MGYA00153383 | reverse complement strand
TAAAAATATCTGTAATATTTTATAATCTTAAAACAAACGGCGGAGTAATGAATAACGGGGGTTAGCAGAACACAAGTAACTGCCCGAACGAAAGACTGCTGAACTGCAAGCAATATGACAACCTGCGAAGCACCCGAAGGGCTTTGCAGCTGCTGCTACGCCTTAAAAGTATTGTAAGAAAATTATAGCAGCTGCTGCAATGGGTTGGCGCATTTGCTTTATGAACCTGACTGTAGTGAGACCTTATTACCTTGTTAACATTCAGGATAAACGAGAACATGATTTGAAGGAAAAATAAAAAGCCCGCTACAATTGTAACGGGCTTTGATTTTAAAATTATGAATTAATTACAAACACAACCCGGCATTACAGGACAATTAGTACCTGCTGTACAATTGGCAGTTTTAGGGCAACCTTTTGAACATGATACTGTAGCTTTTTTGGTTTCATTACTGTTGTTTGCAAACACGATGGTGGATGTTACAAGCGTTAAAGCTGACATGCCTATTATTATTTTTTTCATTTTTATATTTTTTTATATTTAAAACTATTACTTTCTGTCATTAACCTAAACAAAGTTTGGTGGATGAAAAACGGATGACAAATGTTTTATAAGTCTGTTATCATTAAATACAAAATATTGTTGTTTGAAAATATACAATGTTGGATGGTTAAGTGTAACCTTCGGAGATTGTAACCAAGCTGCTGATGAACAGCCAAGAAAAGGATTACAATCTTTGTTTTCGCTTTGATGGTTTTTATTCTGTTTGTTATCGCAACATTTGCTGATGCAGTTTTTACTCATTACCATATTGTTGCTTCCAATTACAGGTTGCACTATCACGAAGAGCAAAACAAAGGATACTATGTAGGCTATTATTTTCAATGTTTACATTTACTATTTATTACTACGGAGAGTTTTGTAAATACTTACTTTAACAAAAATCTTTTTGGGTTGTATTATTTACAACAGGATATATCTTCTTGTATAGGTGGACAGGGCACATTGCCATAAGTGCAAAAAATACAACAATCACCTGCTTTTGGTTTTAGTAATGCATTGCAATTGGTACATGTATAAAAGAACTGACAAGCATTCGTTGGCATTGTTTCTTCTTTTTGAAAACCGCAATGTGGGCATGTAATTGTTGACTGTAATGTGATGGTATTTGCCATTTTATTTAGATGTATTTAATATTTTATAATCTACTGCTTTGTAACCTGTACTATTGATTGCTGCTTCAATTCTTTTTATATCTGCAATTGATTTATCGAATGTGATAACGCTGTTTTTATTATTATAAGATGTTGCATAATCAACGACACCTTTTACCTTTGACAATTCAAAGTTTACATGCTCTTCACAAGCCTCACAAGTCATCCCTTCTATGTTAAAACAAATTTGTTCTTTGTTATTCATTACAGCTACAGGCAGAGCTTGCACTTTTAGCTTCGGATAAAAGATTTTTGCATATAGCGGGAATGTCATCATTACAATTGCACCAATGGTTACTATGCTAAGAAAACTTTTAGTTTGTAAAAAACCTGTTTTTTTTAATGGCTCACAATCACAATCATCCACTGTAGGCTTTAACTGCTGATACCATGCAAATATTAACACTACAATTGATAAAACTATTAGATACGGCCTTGCAGGCGCAATCCAATAGAAATTTGCTGCCATGCTGCTAGTGCCTGCAAGCAATGCCAACAAAGGTGTAATGCAACAAAGAGATGAAGCAAGTGCTGCAAAAATACCTACGCCTGCAACTGCTTTGGATGATGATTCATGTTTCATACTTTTTGCCTTTTACGATTAACAAAAGTTATGTGCTTAAACAAAGGTTTTATAATTTCCAAATGTTCTTCCTTAAGTGAGTAGTAAATAGTTTGTGCATCCCTACGGGTTTGTAAAATGTTGCCATCTTTTAACTTCCGTAAATGCTGTGATACTGCCGGTATTGTCATTTCTAAAATATCTGCCAAATCGCACACACATAATTCCTTTTCTTCTTCTAAGAGGTACATTATTTTCATGCGAACATCATTGCCGGCAAGGCTTAGCACCTGGCTTAATTTACTAAATGATACTTCGGCTTTTTGAAGTTTCTTTTTACAATTACCAATCTGTACTTGATCTGCAAATGGACGAATACAAGCTATTTCCATAAAGTAAAGATAACTACTTAAGCAATTACTTAAATAAGCACGCTTATGTTTTAACTTTTCTCACATGAAGTTTTAATAAAATTATAGAGGATTCGCTAACCTCAAGTTGTTTCGGTGTTTGTAAAGGATGTTGAAATAGGTCAATATACCACAGGTATATTTACGTAAAGCTTTTCATAGCAGCTGCTGCTATGGGTTGGCGCATTTGCTTGCTGAACCTGCCTGCAGAGAGACCTTATTACCTTGCAGCGTGGGTACTGTGGATCAGGCTATACTGCTTATTTTCAATCAAAACAATTACTCATTCACTAACAAAACCATTCCATCACTATTTTTATACAACAATAAATGATGGTATTCGGAATATGCTGATTTATCTAATGTCTTAATAACACCTGTGCTTTGCCCGTTGTATATGCCTTTTGCATCGGCTTTAAATTCAGACAATATTTGCGCATCTTTCATCATGGCATCCGGAGATTTTGAAAGAGCTAAACTATAAGCTTCATTTGGGGTAAGATTTTTAAAATTGATTTGTAGTAAATCTGCCAACCCAATATTTCTTGCTACAATAACACCACTTGCCATTCCCATTTCTTTTGCTTTCATTTTGATGACCTGTGTGCGGTTATCATTAAGCGGGGTTAGCATTCCGGTTTTTGATGTTGCATTGGTTGCGTTGGCAGCATACAGCAAAGCCTGTGGTGCATTACCAATTGGTATGGTGCTGATGACTTTCCTTTTCTCAATATCTATCACGTTTACTTTATCATCATTTTCCAAACCAACATAGGCAAATTTTCCATCACCTGAAGTCCACAAACCATGCGGTAAACTGCCGGTAGAAATACTGTCGAGTTGTTTGAAACTGTTGTTTACATCATACAGCCTTACTTTATTTTCGCCACCAACCGTTACCAGCATCAAAGGATTTTTTGTATTGGTGAATGTTACATGATTGCTGATAGCGCCTGTGTTGAACACCTGTGCAACAGCCATGGTTTTTGTATCTATCAATGTTGTCTTGCCGATGTCTTTGTGTGTCATTGCCATCCATCTTCCATCATAACTTGAAAAAATATTGGGTGAAAATGGACTAACAACAGGAATGCGTTTCGCCACTTGGTAGGTAGCAGTATTTACAACATCCAATTCAGCCGTAAAGCTGCTGCAGATGTAAGCCCATTTACCATCCGGTGTAAAGGCAACCATACCTGGACCATCGGCTACTGCCACACGTTTCACTTCAATCATTTTATCTGCATCAATTACGCTGATGTAAGCCTCACCCCTTACCGAAACCCAAACCTGCTTTCCATCAGGTGTAAAAGTGGCTTCATGCGGTGAGCGACCAATGTATAAAGTTTTTATAACACTGTCATTTTGCGTGGAAACAAAAGTCACCGAATTGGAACCGATAGACACAACAGACAACATTTTTCTTTTTGCAGAATAACCCATTCCATGCACCAACGCCTGTCCTTTATACAAGGCACTAAAGATGTCGGGCTGCGGTTTCCCTAAAACCAATTCGCCTAACAACATATTTGTTTGCGGGTCAATTACAGAAACCGTATTCGATACCTGGTTGGCTGTATAAACTTTATCAGAACGGTATGATTGTGCATGTAGCTGTGTTGTTATTATGAGAGATGCGATTGCTAAAATCTTTTTCATGTATTTACTTATTTATGTAGTGTTTCATTTGTTCAATTTCTATTTGCTGACTTGATATGATGCTTTCTGCCATTCGTTTTACCGCATAGTCATTTCCATGTTGCAGCAGCACTTTTGCCATGTCAATCCCCGCCTGGTGATGTGGCAACATTACTTTTGCGAAAGCCATATCAACATTTTTTAATTCATTTCCCTGCGGCATATCTTTCATCATCGTATTCATTGTTGCTGCCCAATCTGCGCTGAGGTCATTATTGACTTCGATTGAATGTTGAGAAGACAACAACTTTTTCATCATTTGAATTTCAATTTGCTGCTCGGCAATAATGCTTTTAGCAAGCTGTATCATTTCGATGTTTTTGCCATAAGTTACTTCATACTTTGCCATTTCAACTGCTCCCTGGTGGTGTGGAATCATTAACTGCAGAAAGTCAACATTTGTTTTTTTTGTTTGTCTCACGGTGTCCATGTTCATCATCATGGTATCCATCTGTGCTACAAAAATGTTTTTAGATGTATGCTCTTCATGATGGATGTTTTTCATCTCATGCATTTCGTGCTGTGCTAATACCGGAGTTGCAATAAGCAGACATAGAAATAGTTTAGTCATACAATTTTTTAAACAATTATTAATCCAACAATAAAATGTTTTGTAAGGCTTTACATTTATGCTATAAAAAAAGTTATACTCACTGTGAGATGATGTTTCCTCATATTTTATTTCTGTAAAAAGCAAAACCTTTTTCCTATGGGTAGAAAAAAGGTTTTCTTAATAGTAGAATCTAAATTAATTATCGGGTGTTAACGATGCACCGTTTACCACAGGGCTTATCTGCACTACGCTTGTAGTGCTGTTTGTTTTACCTGCATTATCTGTAACTCTTGCTTTGATGGTTACAAATGTTTTACCTGCCGGCATCATTAGTGAACCACCAACAGTCCAGCCAAAAGTGCTGCGTACAAATCCTGATGGGTCTATCTCACTGCCTGCGATATTAAACACAGGAGTAAGATTTCCGCCTGCTACAATGATATTTCCGGTTGGCTGTAATAAAGGCACATCAAAGGTTACAACTAATCCGGGCACAAATCGGTTAGGTCCTATAGAAGATTGGGTAGGATCTACAATTGTTCCTCTTGATGCATCAGGTTTCCCTTCGCCATTTTCATTTACACCAATACCTGCTCTTGTTCTATCAAGTGCAGAAACCTGCACAAAGAATAATGCACCGCTAACAGGTGGCGCAGGAGATGTTGATGGGCCTGTAGAAACACTGGTAGGAAGTGCAGGTGCAAACATTGTAACTACCGGGCCGTTTGGATCATCTGCTCCACTGGTATTTAAACCTGCAACTGCCAAAGGCGTTAATGCCTGCCCGCTTGTAGCAATACCTGCACCGCTTGCAACTGCTAAAGTAATTTTATCGGTTCCGGTTTTACCAGCCTTATCAGTAACAGACACAGTGATAGTAAACTGGCTGATACCATCTGGAATAGATTCAAGCACATGCCATGCAGTCCAGATAGTTACGCCTGCACCCGGCGAATCATCTGTTCCTGCAATGTTAAACAAAGCTGCAAAGTTAGTATTTTTTGAAATCACGCCACCGTCAGGTTTAATTAAATCGCAATCGAAAGTAACATTAAGCGTAGGCATGTTTGGGTTAGCACTTCCTAAAAGAGCAGTGTTGCGTATGTTCAACCCTTTTTTGGTAATTACGTTTGAGCTGTCGTGGGTTATAATCTGCACATCTATCATAAACCCGCTGCTATTAAAGCTTCCAGAGCCAATTTTGCCTTCTCCTTTGGTAACTTTCGCTCCGGCAACAGGTGATACAATTTTAACTGTTGGAGAAGTATCTACAATGGTATCGGTAGTTTTGTCCTTTTTACATGATGCTCCAACCAATAACATGGTAAACAATAATAGATTTTTAAATGTTCTCATTTTTTAATTTTAAATGAATAGTGAGGGATGTTTTACTTATTATAAAACCATCGTACCTGCAACAAGGATAGTTGCCTCTTAAAAAAATTATTTAAATCTTTTTTTACTTCATCTATTTTGCGATATGCAGTTTTTTAAAAAATCAGCAATAGTTCAAAGTCACTTAATTCATCTAGAATCATTAAAATGAATATTGAACTAACTTACTTAAAAGACAGTTACTTAAAAATAAAAGAAAGCAAGGCAACTATTTTAAACACTTTTACGATTATATATTTAAACAGCTAGCATTTTGCTCAACAATGATGAGATAATTGTTTGCATTAACGGTTGTAAACAGAACAGCAGGGACAGCCAAAAAAAGATCTATACATCTTTCTATGGCTTTGCTATGTCCGTATGTTTTAAGTATGCAGGCAATAAAGACGATGCAGTAGAAATTGTAAAAGATGGCTTTTTAAAATTATTTGTAGGGTTACAAAATTATGAAGCAACCACATTCCAATGTGGCAGCTTCGTTTATGGGATGGCTAAAAAAAATAATGATAAATACAGCCATCGACAGATATAGAAAGGATAAACACCTGGAACTTATAAATGATTTAGATGATGAACATTTTAATGTTTCTGACATTGCAGAAAATGCAGTTGATAAAATATCACACGATGAGATAATGAAAGCTGTTCAAAATCTTTCGCCCGCATACAGGCTCGTATTTAATTTGTATGTCATAGATGAAATGACACACAAAGGAATTGCAGAATGTTTAAACATTTCTGAAGGAACATCAAAATCCAACCTTTCAAAAGCAAGGAAGATTTTACAAAAACAAATCACATCTTCTTATAAATTAGCAACCATATTGTGACACCGGAAGAATTTGATAAAAAAGCCAGGATGCAAATAATTATACAGTTCCCACTTTTAAAGAACAAGATTGGAATAAAATGGAATTTTTGCTGAACAGGCATCTTCCCGAGAAAAAAAATAAAAAGAGGATTTTCTTTTGGTAGTTTGCTGCGTTCGTTCCTGTTGTATTAACAGGGCTTATGCTGTTTAATAATTACAATCCGCATAATACAGAGATAAGTAGCTTTAAAAAAGATCTCATCAAAGAAAAAAATGATAATATCATCTTAAACCAACAGCAAAATCAGCAACAAGTATTAAACATATTAAAAGGTGATAGGACAAATAACGAGAAGTTTAATACTGATAAAACAAATAAAAAAACAGACGAAGCAACCGCTAATAATTTTGATAAAAGAAGCAAAGAAAATATAATTTTAAAAAGTTCCCCCAATAATATTTTCTTTAAAAATGATAACGCAATAAGTACAATAAATAAAAACGATGAGCCGTCATTAAAATGATACTTATAAAAATGATAAAACGAATGCTTTTGAACCTAATGTGGGAATAGCAATAGCAGAAAAAGAAACATTTAATCAAAAAGATAAAAAAATTGCAGCTTCAATAGCAGATACATTAACTGAAAATGAAAAAAATAAAATAAAAAGCAGGAGTGAAACAGTTGCTAAAAAAAGAGCAGTTAAAAACAATTTCTATGTTACCTTCTCTTCTGGGTTAGAATCAAGCGGCACCGGCATTAGTAATTTAGGTGCTGTAAAACCTGTGTATGGTGCAGGTTTACAATATTCATCAGGTAAATTTTTTGTAAGAACCGGAGTATTAGTAACCAAAAAAATATATGCTGCAAAAGATAAAGATTACAATGGCAAGGCCGGCACATGGATGAGCAATGTAAAATTCGATAATATCAATGCAAATTGTAAAGTTTTGGAAGTGCCTGTAACAGTTGGTTACCAGATCAGGAGCAACAAAAAAATCAATGTATATGTAGCCGTAGGTTCATCTTCCTTTTTTATGAAGCAAGAAGATTACCGGTTTTATTTTAAAGGCCAGTCTGGTAATGATACCACCCATGCAGCAAGTTTTAAAAACAACAGCAATCATTATTTTTCTTCTATCAACTTATACGCAGGCATTGAGCAGAAAGTTACCGGCAAACTTTCCATAACTGCAGAGCCACAAATAAAAATCCCTGTTAGCGGTATTGGTTTTGGAAAAATAAAATTATATGGAGCCGGAGTATTAATGACAGCGAAGGTGAAATTAAAATAGAGAGAAATAAAATAGTGCAAAGTAGTCTGAAGAATTTTTAAACAATGGAGGACGTCAGACCACGTAACCTCAACTAAAAAATCTGTAAGCAATTCTTAAAAGCTTTTTCAAACTTTCAGTAAGTAATTTTTGTTTGTATTGAACTATAGTTTTTTGATTGATTCGGGATGCTACAGGGTATGGATAAATTTTATTAAAGATGGTATTAATAGATAAACCGGTGCTATTTGCCAATATTAATTCCTGTATTAATTCACCTGCATTTGGAGATACCATTGTACCGCCTAATAATTTTTGCTTTTTTAAAAAACCTTTTGAACTGATATATAAAATCATTTTGCCATAGCGGTAATCATCCACAATCGCCCTGTCATCATGGTCAAATTTTTGTTCAAGTCTTTCGTAACCTATTTTTCGTTCTTTTAATTCTTTTTCATTTAAACCAAATGTTGCTAACTCGGGGTCGGTAAAAGTTACCCATGACATGTGATCATTGTTCAATCTTTTCTTAAACGGTGAAAAAAGATTGTTCAAAATAATTCTTGCTTGAAACTCTGCAGCATGAGAAAACTGTAAACTACCTGCAACATCGCCGCAAACAAATATATTTTTATTTGTAGTTCTCAGGTATTTGTCAGCAACTATTTTTTTATCCTTTACTTCAATGAATGCATTTTCCAATTCAAGTTCTTCGATATTTAATTCTCTACCTATGCCCACGAATATTGCATCAAATTTGATATTATTACATGTCCCATCTTTTAGTATAATGACCCCCTCATTGGCTGAAATGAATTTATCAGTCCTGGCATTTAATATTATTTCAACCCCTTCTTTTTGTAACTGTTCCATTAATACAGCTGTAACAAAAGGGTCGTCATGTTCAAGAATGCGATCAGATTGATGAATGATAGTTACTTTACTTCCCAGGCGGCTTAGTGCCTGAGCAATCTCAATACCAATAGGACCACCGCCGATCACCAATAATTTTTCCGGTAGATTTTCAATTGTAAATATGTTCTTATTATCGTAATATTTTACTTGTTCAATTCCGGGTATATCTAGTTTTTTTGGTCGGGAACCTGTAGCGATAATAATCTTTTTACCGGAATATCTTTTTCCGTTTACTTGTATTTCATTTTTACCTGTAAACTGGGCATTGCCAAGAGCAACTTCCACTCCCAATTCTTTAAGCCATGAAGCATTTTCATGCTTACGAATAACTTCCTGTTTGCCATAGATATATTCAACAGCTTTTTTAATGTTAACATCACCACTTATAGTTAAACCAAAACTTGATGCTTTTTTAGCATTACCAATAACTTTAGACACATGAAGTAATGATTTGCTGGGTACACATCCATCATTTAAACAATCTCCTCCAATAGATTTATCTGTTTTAGATATCATCAATACTTTAAACCCTGTTTTATTCATAAATAACCCAACGCTTAAGCCACCGGAACCACACCCAATTACGATAATATCATATTCATGTTCTGTCATATTTTTTTGAATTAATTAATGTTACTAATTATTACCTGATGTCTTTATACCAGTCAGCCAATTTTTGTGGCGAAACGCCTATCAGGTACAGTCTTTTTATCAGCATCCATTTTAACCTTGTTCGCAAAAATCCATCTTTAATATGCCGTCGTGTATCAACAACTAGCTTAGGCTCTGTGACAAGGCAAACTTTATATTTTGCAAGCAGCCGGGTTGAAAAATCATAATCTTCCATTATATATATTTCTTTATAGCCTCCCAATTTCTTAAATACTTCTTTCTTTACAAATATTCCATTGTCGCCATAAAATATTTTTCTTTCTGACTGACCTTCATGGTTTATTCTTAAATGCAAAATACGCCCCAGCAATTTTATCCTTTTGTTATGCTCTTTGAAAAGATTAGAAAATCCACCACCATCAAAACCATTTTCATAAATCTCCTTTGTTATCTTTTTTAATGCCCCTTCAGGTACGTACATATCAGCATGAACAAAGAATAAAATATCACCTCCTGCATGTTTTGCTCCTTCATTAAGCTGTTTTCCTTTTCCTTTTCTTGATTGAATAATTTTTGCATAAGTGCTTGCAATTTCAACAGTTTTGTCTGTGCTGTTACCATCACTTACTATGATCTCAATATCTGCCTCATATTTTAATTGCATCAATTGAAATAAGGTTTTTTCAATAAATGCTTCTTCATTGTATACAGGAATAATGATAGAGATCATAATAACATATTTTTAATTTGTTTATACCTCATTAAACCAACCGCCGGTAAATCCAGCCTGTTGCAAGCCGCTGATAATAAAAGTGCATTTTTTGTCGTAGTTCGCAAATCCTAAGAATTTTTCAATGGCATATAATTGCTGTAGATCCAGCATTTCCTCATCTGAGCCTTGTGGATTAACTTTTTTCAATGAATTATTTTTAATGAATGATTGAACCACCATTGGCTCTTATTAAAATACAGTAGTTTTTGTACGTATGAATAGGTCGAGATTAATACCATTCCTTTTCAACTTTGTTTAAGTAGCAAATACATAGGTTAAAATTATGGGCATTGTTATACCCTATAGTTACCTATTTGAGTAAACAGCTCTAAACAATTGATATTTTTTGAACCACCTCTATCAGGTTCTTTCCTACAATTTGAGGTTTTGGGGATAGTGCATATAACGATTGACCTTTACGTTCAATGAAAGCTGCTTGTAAACCAGCCTGTAATGCACCGGCTATATCCCAACCATGTGCGGCTACTAACATTACTTCAGCAGTATTTACCGATAGTTGTTCAGCTGCCCATGTATATGTTTCCGATGCAGGCTTGTATTTTTTAATTGTATCTATACTAAGCGTTGTATCAAAATATTTAGTTATACCGGCATATTTTAATTGTGCCGAAAGAGTTGCTGCAGTTGAGTTTGTGAGTGTTGCCAAGCGAAAACCATTTTCTTTCAAAGCCTTTAACCCTATTGGTACATCGGGATAAGCTGACAATTTTTTAATGATTGCCAATGCTTCCTTCTTTTGCATTTCTGTTATAGATTTTTTTAACCCATCAGCAGCCATACTTAAAGTAGCACCCGCAATTGTAACAAAGTCGTGATAGCTGTTTGTACAATTATCAACAAGGGAATATTGCAAGAGCATTCCAAACCAAATGCGAAAACCTTTGCTGGTGCCTAATAAATTATTTATTTTTTTCTTCAATGGAGACATATCTAACATCGTTTCGTTTACATCAAAAAGTATAACTGTTGGCTTTGTTGCTATCATTTTTTTAATCGTTTGTTCAATTTTTTCTTACAGTAAAATTTACTCCTGTTTCAATCAGTCCTGCTAACTTTTTTTATTCATTCCCTTTCCTTAAACATCGCATCTACTTTAGTTCCGAAAATATGAATGCTGTAATTGCTTAGGGTTTTAACTGCAAGTGCTAAAATAATTTCAAGTATTTGTTTTTCTGAATAACCAACACTTAAAAATTGTTCTACAGTTTCCTTCTTAGGTCGACCTCTTGTTACAAACATTTCTTTTGCAAATGATGAAAAAGTTTGAAGCTTCTGTTCAGCAATATCTTTGCCTTGCCTTACTGCCTCTGTAATAATAGCCGGCACCATGCTTATTTTATCAGTTATTACACTATGGGCAGCCATACAATAGTTACAATTATTCAGGTAACTTATGGTAAGAAATATCACTTCTTGCTCCACAGCTGAAAACCCACTCTCTTTGCGAAATATTTCATAGCCATGTAGGTAAGTCTCTAACAAACCAGGTGAGTTTACCATGTTTGCATACATATTCGGCAAACCTCCATTTTTTTTAATGGCATTCTGTATGATTGGTTTTTGTCTTTCATCCGCAGATCCTACATCTAACTATTTAAATTCATCGATTAATATTCCATTTTAATTTTTTATATAGTTGTTTAGAAATTTTAAAGATTTGATTACCTGGCAAAATTTTGTTTGTCCGGGACATGGAATTTTTATGGCAAAAACTTTGTTGTTACTGAAAAACCTTTCTTGTACAATTATTCAAATAATCTATAGAAAGATTAGTCGCATGAATCGTACCGATAAAGAAATAATTTATTTTAAATTTTGAATAGAAAGGTTAGGGAAAAGTTTCTCTCTTTACAGAGCATTGTTAGCCTTTTTAATTTTTTGATTTGCAAACATGCCACTTGTATATTTATCGTACAGCTCAAACAAAAACTCAATACGCTTTGTTTCGTTGGGGATATGGTTCAGAACGGTAAGAAAGATCTACTTTAATAATTCTAAATTTTTTCTTTTGTGAATCTAAAGCTCTGTTGGATCAAAATATTATATGAACATATACTAAGACTTTGCAGATATACCTTTTAAGGGTTTAATATTACTACAGAAACTGCTGCAAAGAAGTTGGCGCATTTGCTTGCTGAACCTGACTGTAGTGAGACCTTATTACCTTGTTAAATAATTTGATTGGAAATGAATATTTGAATTAAATAAAAGTATAAGGTTAAATGTAGGTTATACATTATTAATCTTTAATGCAGTATTTAAACGATCTGCCACATTATCCCAATTAATGATGTTGAATAAGGCATCAACAAAGTCCCCACGCTTATTTCTGTACTTTAAATAATAGGCATGTTCCCATACATCGATTACCAATAAAGGAATGGAACCCCATTGTGTAAGTTTCTCATGGTTTTCGCACTGTAAAATTGTTAGACTGTCAGAATAGGGCTGATATGCTAATATACCCCACCCGTTGCCATCAACATTTTTTGAGGTTGCAGCAATATATTTTTTTAGTTTATCAACCGAGCCAAAACTCTTTTCAATACGCTTTAATAATTCCCCTTTTGGTTCGTTCTTTTTATTAGTAAGGTTTGACCAAAAAATAGAGTGCAGAATATGGGATGAAAAGTGGTAAGACAATTTTTTAGTCCAATAATCTATTGTTTCCATATTGTTTTCATCCACTGCTTTTTTTATCATCTGCAAATCTTTGTTTGCACCCGTTACTGCACCACCATGATGAAATGTATAATGCAATTGCAATGTTTCAGCATCCATGTACGGTTCTAAAAAGGATTGGCTATAAGGTAAAGGCTGATGAATGAAATTACCTTTATCATCTGTCAGTTTATCAATATTATTTTCCTCTATACTTTGTGCATATGCACCATTAGCACCTGCTAAGAAGATTGAGCCTGTGGTTAGCAACGAACCTTTTAAAAATGATTTTCTGTCCATAACTTAAGATTGATGATGTAAGTTAACAATAATTTGATTTTGCTGACGGGGATAAAAAAGTAAAAAAAATAGAATAAATAATGCCAATGAAATATTGTATTAAAAGGTGTAGTATGATCTTCAATGACGCATTTAATTCTGTGAAAAGCTATTTCAAAACTTGCTGAAATTGATGCTTCTGAATTTTGCCTGATTTCTAACCCACTACATTTTGTTGGACCATTCTCTAAAAATGTCCCAAGTATTAAGTAACCATCTTTTTTTATTGCATCTTCAGCAATAAAAAAGTATTTATAAATCTTATCTTCTCTCTTAAGAAAATAAAATGCTGACCTGTAGTGCCAAACATCAAAATCTACTGGTGGTATAAATTTTGTGAAGTCTGAAACAATGCATTGCACTTTGGAGCCTCTTTCACCTAAGCGTTGCTTGGCACTTTCAATTACATTTGCTGAAATGTATAATACATAAATGATTTTATATCCATTGTCCAGCAACGCATCAACAAAATGGCTGTCTCAACCACCTATATCAATAATATTTGCATTTTAGAGAAGATTGAGAAATACAACAAATTCCATTGAAGTTTTTGGGTAAAGCTGAAACCAGCTTACTTCATTTCTGTTTTTGTGCTATATGCTTTATTCCAAAGTTGTATAATTTTTATTTTTAAATTATTTGTCTTACACACTATTTACCAGATAAACAATTAGAAATACGCTTACTAAAAAAATGAAAGTTGTTAGAACTGTAATAAGCAATGATGAATGTTTATAATAACCTTCATTTAATTGTTTTGCTGAATTTATATAGCGTATGTATGAAAGCACCGCTGTCACTGTTCCTACAGCCACCAAAACTATTCCCACAATGCCTGAATATCCTTTTGAATGAATAATATTTTCTTTACCGAGTATCATGGAAATTTGCTTCACAAATAACGAAAACTTTACTACTACAAACCCAAAAGCCATTATGCCAATACTGGTCCGTATCCACGCAAGAAAAGTTCTTTCGTTTGCTAAATGATCGCTGGCGTTATTTCTCTTTTCTTCCATTAATAATAATTATACTAAGCTAAAAGTATTCATTCCTGTTGAAATAAAATCTCCTTTTAAATATTCAGCCATTGCTTCCACAGCTTTAATTTTTAAATCCATTCTGTTTATTCCCATTTTTTTAGGAATACCCTGGGCTGTTACAAAAGCAGCTTTGTATTTTTTTTCTTTTATTAGCGGCTCATCGCCTATAAATATTTGTTGTATTCTGTTGCCCTTTGGATTTTCAATACGCATTTTTACATGCAAGCCAAGGCAGCGTTTTACATAACCACCCATTTGTTTCATTGGCGCCGTTGAAAACGTTCGTTCAAGGTTTTTTTCCAACATATAAATTATTTCTTCTCCTGTTAATTCAACTGTTTGTATTATTGGGTTCATTGGAATAATGTTGTACAAGTCCCATTTTGTAATTACACCTTCGTTTACAGGCACACCATATCGCCACCCGTTTGAGAAAGCAATATTACTTTTTGCCGCTAATTGTATCGCTGATAATAAAAGATTATCCATTGATGCTTCAAGTGTGTTGTACCTGTGTAAAATAATTTTGGTTTTACCAACATGTTCTTGCTGCACGTCTCTATAAGGCAACATTATTTTTTCAACGATGGCTTCTATCTCTTCATCGGGAGTTATATTCTCTGTTACTGTGATAAGCCGGTAATTATAATCTACTATTTTTCTTTGCTGAATATTTATTATCAAATGACCTACGAATGAGCCGTGACAACCACTTTGAATAATTATAGCCTTGTTGACTTTCACTGCTTCATACAACCTGTTGTGTGTGTGAGCACTTAAACAAATATCAATATCCGGTATTTTTTTTAGCATTTCAACGTCTTGCGGAAAACCATTATGTGATAGCAGTATTGTAATATTTGCGCCTTCGTCTTTTACCCGTTTAATAATTTTAGGTAGTTCTTTTGTACCATCGGTGATTTTAATTCCTTTACTAAATTGCTCAGGCATTGTTTTATCAATAATGTTGGAGCAAATACCAATGACGGCAATCTTTATACCTTCAACCTCTTTTATAATATAAGGTTTTAGAAAAAGTGTACCATCTTCATTGTAAACATTTATGCCTAACACCGGATAATTTAACTGACTTGCCAAATGTTTTAATTGCCGAGGACCATAAGCAAAATCCCAGTGCCCTACCATTGCAATAAAATCCAGTTTATTAAGAATTGGAATTATTGCTTCGCCTTTGGATTGAATTAAGGGCAACGTTCCATGAAATGTATCTCCACCATCAAAAAATAAAGTATATGGATTTTCTTTTTGTATCCTTTTAAAGACAGTTGCAATTTGAGCATAGCCACCTGCTGTTTCTATTATTTCATTTCCACCATTATAAAATAATTCGGCATGTGGTTCAAGATAGCCGTGAACATCGTTTATATAAGCTATTGATAATTGCATGAGTTATTTATTTTTTTATTCCCAACCCCATTTTTTAAAAATAGCATGTCCTTCATTAGATAATAAAAACCCGATAAACTGTTGGGCTTTATCTTTTTTATTTGTGATGGCTGTAATGGCAATTGGTGTTCCCCTGTAAACTGTTTGAGCAACGGGGATTTTAATTAATTGGGAAACATCTTTTAACCGCAGGTACCAGGATGCAAAAATAATTACCGCATCATATTTATTATCACTCTTCCATGCATCGATGGCTAATGCGGTATTGGCAAATGCTCCTTTAATATTTTTTTGTATACCTCCTATTAAATTTTGTCTGCCTGCCAAATCCTCCCACAAGCCGAGCTGCCCTGCTCCTGTAATTTCTAAAATATTTATACCCGGTTTAGTTAAATCTTTAAGTGTCTTTATTTTTTTAGGATTGCGGGGACGTACTAAAATACCTGCAGCCCGTTTATATAACTCAGTCCTGGTAGTGCTGTCCATTAAACCCGGATGCTGCATCTTAAATTGAGTGAGCATATATTCTGCGCCACCAAATACTACATCAGCATTTTGTTTTGCCTGTTCAATCCATTTGGCTTCCGGCCCGGCTATAACCTTTACAGGCATTGACATTTTTTTAGAAAATACAGCAGCACAATCTGCCATGACAGCCTGTGGCCCACCGGGACCATATGCATACAACGTATCGTTTTGTTGTGCTTTAGAAAATAATACTGCGGTTAATAAAACCGTACTTATAAATAGCTTTTTCATATTATTCATATTTTTGTAAATTATTCCACTATAAATCCATACTTCTTATAAACTGCTTTGCCGGCAGCACTCACCATAAAATTCATAAAATCTTTTGAGGCTTCTTTGTGAGGAGCTGCTTTCAACATAGCAGCAACCGATATGGCTTCTATATTTTCATTTTCAGGTATTTCAATCATCTCAACAGGATGCCCAATCATTTTTTGATAAAAAGCTTCGGTGTACCATACAGGTGCAGCATCAGACTGGTTATATAAAATACGCATTGGCGATTGGCGGTGATGTATCTGTGTTAAATAAGTACTGCTGTCTTTTACCTTGGTTTCCATAATTATTTTTTGAAGTGCTTTACCCCCGGCTTTTACATAAGCTTCTTCAATACGCTTTCCTATACCCTCCCATGAAGGATTAGGCATACTAAGACGAACATCCAACCTTCCCAAATCTGCCAACCCTTTTATGTTTTTTGGATTTCCTTTTTGCACCATAATGGCCAACCTGTTTTTAACATACACCTCAGTTTTGCTAAACCATTCAGGCGTTTGGTCAATCCTGTTTTTACCTGCTGTGTATATATCCGGTTTAAGGTCAATGCGCATGTTGCCAATGGTTATGGAGCCCACTTCAATCTGTTTGGCCAGTATACCTGGTGGTAAGGTTTCAACAAATACTTTTTTGTAAGCCGGATAACCTTTTTTAAACGCAGTAATTAAATCATCAATTACCATAAACTGGTTACCGCCAAAAAATACCACCAGGTCGGGGTTATTAATGTCGCCAAATAAATCCGGTACATTATCTACACCGGGAACTGTAAAGTTTACACTGCTATTCGAAGGTGTATTCCAGGGTGGATCAAAGCGATGATCTTGTGCTTGTGTTGTTATTATAAAAATGTTTACGAGTAAAACTGCCGTAAATATCCTTTTCATTTTATATTTCTTTATTTGATAAAAAAATTATGGTTTAATCACAGACCAGCCTTCAGCTTGGCGAATGATGAGCTCTCCATTGCCGCTGGGTACAATGCCGATAAAATCGTATAACTGGTCACGGGTTATTTTTCTTTGTTTTAAGGTGTTATTACATTGAGCTACAACCACCCCTTTTTGTACAAGTGCCTTTAAATCCTCTTCGTACTTACTTCCTTTTAGGTAAGCATCTGTACCACCACCAAAAGCAATCAATTCAATTTTAATTTTGCCGGCAAGCCTTGGGTCGTTTAATGCGTTGTTGATATTTCGGATAGCTTTATCAATAATTTTTTCATCGGCATTGTCTAACTGGTAAATGGCATGATACATTTTTTTTGTAGCCCTAGCTCCTGTAAATGCTTTATTATTTTCTAATGCCTTATCGTTTGTTTGTGCTGTTGTTGCTGTTGTAAGCAATACAATGCTTAGTACAAGGAGTGATACTTTTTTCATGATTTTTATTTAGTTGATTTATAAAAATTACTGATTGGTTTAAATGGTCCGTACTTATGTTGTTGTTCCGTGAACGTATCAATATAAGGTCCAAAAGGGAAGTCAACAGATTTTTTAGAAATATTCTTCCAGTCTGCACTTTGGTCTTTATGCGGCCGTGGCTGAGTGTTTACAAAAGCAGCAATATCCCAGGCCTCATTATCTGTTAGTTTTGTATTATGATAATCTGAGCCAAACGGCATATTATTTTTTATAAAGCTGGCAAAACTGCTGATGCGGTATAGGCCTGCGCCATCATTATAACTATGGTCTCCCCACATTGGCGGATAGCTATAGCCTGTTTGTTCAACATTTATTAGTCCTTGTCCTTTATCGCCATGGCAGCTTTGGCAATTATTATTGTAAATATTTTTTCCTGCTTCAGGGTTGGCAGCTCTGTTTAAATATTTTAATTTCATTAGGCTGGTGCCAGCTTTTGCAACACCTTTTGGAATATCATCACCCAGCCATTTCATGTATGCATAAATGGCTTGCATTTCATGGGTGCTGCTGTCCATTGGTTTACCGTTAAGGCTTCTTTCAAAACAATCATTCACCCGGTCGTAAATACTTTGCATGCCATTATTTCTTGCCCTGAATTGCGGATAGGTTGAATATACTTTACCATAGTTATTGCCATAAGGAATAGTACCCCCATCAAGGTGACAATTTTGGCAATTCATACCATTTGTAATTTGTGCTACCGTTCCTTTTGGACCGAGATAGTAGGAAGTATTTGCAATTAATTCGTGACCATACCATATTAATTTGCCGCTGTCGCTATATGTTGGGATCTGATATTTATTCCAACCACGCCACACTGTATCAACCGGCTCTGCAGCAACATAGGCTGCAAATTCTTTATCTTTTTGTTTGCTTTTTTGATAAGCAGAAATACTTGTATTGGTAATTACAATGGCAATAATGATGAACAACATTATGGGAAACCAATTTTCTTTCATACTATGTAATTTAATACAGTAAAATTAACGGCTGCAAATATTAAGGAGAAATCATAAAGTATAATGAATAATAAACAAAAGTGATGAGATAGTTATTATTAAAAAGAATCTCCCGTTATATCCATTTCTTTGGCAAAATCACACACTTCCGGCATTTTCATTTTTAATACCCAATGCTGCCAGGTATATTTTATAAAACAAAAATGAAGCAAGTCCGTAACTAACAAATAAGACATTACAGGTGCTGCATAAAATAATAAATTATGATTAATAGCCAGCATGGCCATGGAAGAAATAATACTATTGCTCCTCTTGTAAGGCTTTCCTTGAAGCCCATATTTAAAATAACATCATTATCCATCCATCTCATTTTTAAAACAGACAATGGTTTTTTATTTAACTGATTTGAATTAGCAGACAATTGGGGTGTAGGCGCTTTGAATAGTTATCATTTTGTTTGTGATAATTGGGTTAAAATGTTTTTATTTTAACGATTCAAAGGTAGAAAGGACCGGCATCGAAAAGAAATCATGAAGCTTTATGGGAGATAACTGTAGTTAATAACACTTTAGCTGGAAGTAGAACTAAAGCCAAATTCTATTCGTTAATGGATTTTCTTTTTTATATAATAAAAAACCTTTTTTGGTGAGTATCTGCGAACGAAAATAATTTAAAATAACCCCGAGTATTTTTATACCCAGGGTTATCTGATTTTATAATTTGATTTTTAAATTTTTTACTTATTAATATATCCAAACAAACCATCTTTCTCTGTGTTGGGACCTGCCTCAAAATATAATCTGTTAGGGTCGATGGTTGTGGCAGACACGGGTGCAAAGGAGAGCGCCCATAAGCCGTTAATTACCAATGGTTGGCCTTTAGATTTTAATGGTCCGATAAAAGTTCCATCAGCATTAAATGCGTTTATATGACCATCACCAAAGTTACCCACTAATACTACACCACTTACCCCTGTAGAATCTGATCCAAAGAAACTGGTTGGCGCTTTTGTTATGCCCCATGGAGAATTTAACTGTCCACCCTGAGAAATAAAACGTTTTACAAAAGATCCATCGGTATTAAAGATATCAACAATACCCAATCCTGGTAAATGAACCTCATTGCCATAATCACCTACTTTGGCATACAGTACATAAAGTTGATTGCCTATCTTTTGAATATTAAAAGGTGAATACTGTGCAGGAAGGTTGGGGTCTATAAATGTTGTATTTACTTTGCTCCAGGTACTATCAAATACATCAATGGTGCCTGCTTTAAAATTTGCTGCATATAAATAATTTGCACCCTGCGAATTAGCCAAGGTTAACCCAAAGTAACTAGCGGTAGCCGAGTTGTCTACCATTTTAATTGCGTTGCTAATATTCCCTTTATTCCAGCCTGAAATAACGCCATCCTGACCTGCAAATGTAAATATTGCGGGAGAGCCATTTGGCAATTTAAATTTGGCACCACCACTAAAAACAATACCTGTTATAGATCCTCCCATACTGCTTGAGGGTGAAGGTATAGCTACAGGTGCTAATAACTGACTTCCTTCTTTATCATAAATGGCACTATACCCGGTAACATTTGCACTTAGCCAGATATTTCCTGTTGGACTAAAAGCAATTCCCCATGCATTCTGAAGCAAAGGATCTACTCTTGCCGCATTATAACTTGCATTATTTGCAACCAGATTTACCTGGTTGAAATCTTCTAATACCTTTGATGTGGAAACCAAAGTTGAGGATTCTTTTTTACAACCAACATTTATTAATGCTACAGTTAATAAGGCCGCAGCCAATACTGTAAATGTTAGGTTCACATTGTTTTTTTTCATTTTTATTTGTTTTATTTAATTGGAATTGTTCTGATTCTAAATTTTAAAAGACTAACACCGTTTACAGTTAAATCATTGTTTAATACATACACCTGTTTGGCCTATTAGAAAATACGATTGCTTGCCGTGGCTCTTTAAAGCCTGTAATGGTTTTTATATTTGTAAGCGATGCTATATTAATTTCTGAAAGTGTATTATCCATTTTATTACCACTCAGGTGTATCTTTTCATCAGATGATAAAGAAGTGCCATAAGGATCTCCGCCTAGGGAGATTTCTTTGATAATACCCCCTGTCATTACATTTACCACGCCAATAGAATTGGTGCCACTGTTTGCAGCAAATAAAGTATTGCCTTCTTTGCTAATGTCAATGGCTCTTAACTTATTAAACCCGCTGATTGTTGTATCTATTTTTAAAGTGACTACTTCTTTTTCGGTAATTTTATCATTGGCCAAATTGGTAACGTACAGTTTAATATTGACAGGGTTTAACTTAACTCCCTGGAGGGGTTGTGCAAAACCTGTAATAATTTTTTTAACTGATTTGCTTACTAGGTCAATTACAGTTACCGTACTTGCCGCTTCATTGTTGATGAAAATAAGATCGCCGTTTTTATTGGTTGTGCTTCCGAATGCACCATAACCAACAGGGTACTTTTTAACTACTTTTAAAGTGAGCGCATTATAGGCAATCATTAAACTAAGGGCACTATCGGTTATGTAAAATATTTTTCCATCGGGGGAGAAAATAATATTTCTTGGGTTAATAAAGCCGCTAATATTTTTAATGACTTTACCCGTTTTAAGATTGTACACTTTTACTTTTACAGAGTCGCTGTAGCAGCCAACGGCTTTAGTTTCATTTGGGCTTATGGCAAGCGAATTGTTTTTAATATAGCCATCAAATGATCGCCGGGCCTTTACCTGCAAGCTGATTGTAATGAACAGCATTGCTAATATGCATTGATTAAATTTTTTTTTCATTGTTATTTATTTTATTCAATCGAATACACTCATTACTGTTTTTACTTTTTCTCTTGATAAAAGGAGCAAATTCATTTCGGAGCTGCTCAGCTTTAGTTGCAATACTTTTTTAATTCTTTCCTTGCCCAATACAACCCGAACACTTAAGTAGCAATCATCAATCCCACAATAAGAAACAACGTTAAGATTATACCTGCTTTTGCAAAACTCGTTAGGTAATGACTGTACTGATTTACAAAAGGCATCTACGTATTTACAATTATTGCCAATACAAATAAGCCAACGAAATACGGAATTTTTATTTTGCTTCCTTTATTCTTAAAAATAAAAGTAGATAAAAATGCTACCGGAATTATCCATAAAGCCCTTGCTAATTTTACTGTATTTGCCACCTCTAAAGCATGCGCCCATACTTACTTGCGGCACATACTACAGAACTTGTATCGTGTATGGCAATGGCAGCCCACAAACCAAATTATGTTTGTGATAAATTGAGTGCATGACTACTAACAGGAAATAAAACCAAGGCAATAGAATTCAAAATGAATATAGTTCCCAACGCTATAAACCGGAAGAGCTCAGAAGAGCTCAATTTATATGCTGCTGTTTCTTATTTTTTTGCAGGCGATTATGAAAATTCGGTAACATTTATGAACTATTATAGTTAAAAACCATACGGTTATGACCTAGTAATGGGAAATGCCATTTATTGACTTATGTTTTGATAAGATGAAATTTAATTTGAACAGTTGATAAAAGTAAATGGGTCTTCGCTGAGTGGGTGTCTCATGCAACGTCCCCTAATGATTCCCCCTTTAATAAATACCAGACTGCGAAGTTTTAGTTTACCAGCTTGCAATTAAAGGAGTAGCATTTGAGTTCATTTTTTTCAATGGTGATAGGAACCTAGCGGAGGAAAATAATAATTATAGGCTGCACAGGTAAGCCACGCCCAAATCTTTGAAGCATACTTGCCTTTACTTTAAATTTTAATAAAACTATACGCCGCTGGTTAAAAACCAGGCGGCGGCAAAGATTTTTGCAAAGGCCAACTTAGGCGAAGAAGAAGAAGATTTTTGCGAAGACCAACGCAGGCAGAAAAATGTTGTAATTATTTTTTTTCAGTTTGCTGGAAAAAAAATGTGTAGGCGGATAAATTTTTATCCCGCAAAAAAATTTTTTAAATCATAATTTTATGTCCCGAAAGGGTTTTCGTACAATCTTATTTTAAAAATAAATGAATTGGCTGCCAATCCTCGATGCAGGTTTAATTCTGAGTTTAATTTATTCAGACCCCGATACATAAATACTACGGCAATATCGTGTGAGTAAAGCAATTATTTATTTCTCCTTTTCAATTTCTTGAATTATATAAAAAGGCTCTATGCTGGTTGAGTTGTTGACATTCACCCGGGTTTCGCAATAAATTATTTCAATTTAAAAGAAGGTTATTGGAAAACTCAGCTTGAACATAAAAATAAATATTTTACGAAAGTAGTAATTTTACAAGCTTAATTTAGTAAATCTTCTATATTTACCCCTGTTCCAATCTTTTTTATGTTAAAAAACATTATGAAAAAACCTTGCATACAGTCTTTTTGTTTCTTTTTTTATTTCACTTTATTAATTAACAGTAATAAAATTATTGCTCAATGTGGTGTCCCTCCGGCAAGTGGTTTAGTTACAATTTCTACAGCCAAAAACGTAATAAACACTTATTATCCGGGCACGGGTAATCCTTTAATGGGCAGTTTTTCATTAAACATCGGAGCTATTGATTCAAGAGGCAATGCTTCTGCTATTACAGCAGGGGACCTTGTATTAATAATTCAAATACAGGGCGCTGATATTAATGCCACGAATACTGATGCGTATGGTGATGGTGTAGCCGGCGCACCAGCTACCGGCAATCTTAATACAAATCTTAGGGCGGGCTATTATGAATACAATACTGTTGCGGGTATATCTGGCTCAACTGTCACATTCAGTTATTCTTTGGCTAATAATTATTATAACAGGGACTTTACTGTTGCAAATTCAATTCAGCGCTACCAAGTAATAAGGATACCACGTTATTATGATTTTACAATATCAGCCGCGGCTTTAGTAACATGCCCTTCATGGAATGGTAATACAGGAGGTGTTGTTGCAGTTGATGTTGCCAATACATTTACTTTGAGCGGATCAATTGATGCAAACAACAAAGGGTTTAGAGGTGGTGGTGGTAAAAACTTAACTGGCGCTGCTGCAGGAAATAGTAATGGTACAGGCTCATTAACCAATACAGATTACAGATGGAGTTCACCAATAACTAATGCAGCAAATTTAACGGGAGGAGCTAAAGGGGAAGGGATTGCAGGTACTCCCGCTTATTATTTCGATTTTGGAACTACGCTTACTACAACAGGTGCCGTAGAAGGATATATTAATGGAAGCATAGGCAGAGGGGCACCGGCTAATGGGGGTGGCGGTGCTACCGATGGAGCACCTGTCGGCGCAAGCCAAAATCAATATAATACCGGCGGTGGAGGTGGAGGAAATGGTGGAAGCGGAGGAAATGGAGGTAGTGGATGGGATGGTGGTGCAGGTAATGTAACCACTTATCCTTTTGGCGGAAATGGAGGAAGTTCTTTTTCCCAAAGATCAATCCAAAGGTTCAGCTTAGGAGGAGGTGGTGGTGCGGGTACAGCCAACAACAGCTCTGTATCCAACGAATATAATTGCAGCGGTGGAGTTGGTGGTGGCATTGTTCTTACCCGTGCAAAATTGTATGCAGGTAATGGAAGTGTACTTGCGAACGGATCTAATGCCCCGGGTGTTACAGCAACCTATACGCCTGCCCAAACTGATGCAGCAGGTGGTGGCGGAGCAGGGGGTAACATTATAATGGTAACTACACAGACCGGCCCAACAGGATTAAATAATATCGCTGCTTCTGCAGCAGGTGGCGGTGGCGGTTATATGACCACCTATTATGCTCATGGCCCCGGTGGTGGTGGTGGTGGTGGAATTATTATTTCGAACGGATCTTTTCTTTCTACCAATATTTCCGGAGGTGCAAATGGACTAACAAGAACAGGTTCGACAACAGGGCCAATTGATAATCCTTATGGGGCAACACCTGGAATTAATGGAGTGGTAATTACATTAACCGCTCCGCCAATACTTATCAATTCAAATAATATTGGATCACCATGTGGCGTGCTTCCCGTTACATTAACCAATTTTTCTGCGAGATTAAATAATAATACAATTGAACTGCAATGGATGATAACTAATGAAGTAAATTTAATCAGGTTTGACCTAGAATATAGTGTTGACGGAATTACATTTTCCAAACTCACGTCAGTGGATTATCAGCAGGATAGATCAACTTATGCTTATACGGACTTAAAGCCATTCTTAAAAAACTTTTACAGGTTTAAAATGATTGATAATGATGGAAAATTTTTTTACAGTAAAATTTTAAATATTCAAAAAAATACATCACAAAATAAAACCATATTAATTTATCCAAATCCTGCATGTAGTGATTTAACACTACAGTTAATTATTAATCAAAATGAAAAAGTTGTGGTTGATATTATTGATAACTCAGGAAGGGTAGTAATCCATAAAATATTTACACTGCTATCGGGTCGTAATTATTTATCTATAGAGGGGATTGATAGACTACCACCATCTGTTTATATTATAAGAGTAAAATCACAGTCGGTTAATACGGTTGAAAAATTAATTGTGGCTAAAAAATAAAATGTCTTTTCTAATTGGGGCAACTGAGTTATCATAATAAATAATTTGGAGTTACTAACTATTCAAAACACAACAGGAAAGCACAGAGAAATGATATTAAACAACGTCCGGCATGGGGGAGACTTTGCTGCGAAGTAAAACGAACTATATTACAACTTTCCTCTTTTATTGTGACACTCTCTTGTGCGTCGGGTAGTTCTATTTGCCACAATGATATCCCACTTATAAAAGCAAAATGGCTTTTATGAAGGTTTTACAAATGGTTGTCATCTTTTTAATTATGAAAATAGGATGAGCTTTTATTCCTTTCTTTTTCGGACCGAACCAGCCCAACCAACTACTGCAATAACTGCTACAAGTATAAAAAACCACCAACCCATATGCATTCCCCAGAAATAGTAATTTTCGTTATTGTGCATCATAACTTTAACTTTTTAACTTTTACAAAATTTTATTTAATTAGCTGATTTTTTAACATCTTTTTCTATTTTAACATCCATTCATTTCATTCATACCCTGTTTCGAAAATTTATTAAGCCGAAAAGATGTTCTTGTTATTTTCATCATTTTCTAACGTTTGATCCTTACCACCACAAAAATTGTTGAAAATAAAAAAGTTTTTTTAATTAAAAGGCTACAGATATTATATTGTAATTAAAAGTCTGTTAATTAAAAAATCTACATATTACATAGTTTTGCATTCTTCCTCACACTTCATACATTCTGCTTCACATTTTCTGCAAGCTTCTTCACATTTTTTACAAGACTCATTGTCTGTATGCTTTTCACATTCTTCAGCACATTCACGGCAGGCTTTAGCGCATTTATCTGCTGATTCTGAAGAATTAGTAGCCATACTTTTGCAAACTTCTGCGCATTTACGACAGGCTTCAGCACAAGCCCTGCATAGTTTTTCACATTGTTCCATTCCGGATTTGCCTTTGCAATCTGCGGCGCAGATATTGCAAAAATCTGCACATGCCTCACAGGCATCTACACAGCTTTGAAAAGTTTGGTGACTCATTTTATTAAATTAAAAGATTCCTTCAGTTCCGCTGTTGCCCGGCTTTCAGTTTCGCTGTTACCCGATAACAGTAATTAATTTTCAGGTTTTGTGTAAGTGCCTTCATTCATCATTTTTTGTTGATCTTCTGTCATTTTTTGTTTAACCAAAGTCATTGTGCATTTAGGGCATTTGCCTGGTTTGTCACTCATCACCTCATTGTGCATAGTGCAGGTATACATTTCTAATATCTGATTCATTTTCCTTAATTTTTTTTGTTGTTAGGCGGAATAAATTTTATCAATAATATTAAGTTCATGTTATTGAGTTTTGTGATTCAATTTCTTTTATTGTACAATGACCTGCCCATTGTTTAGATTTTAATTATAATAAATTTTGCATTACTACCTATTCCATTCCATCTCCGGCTGAAAAATATATTGTGATGAAAAGTCCTTGTTCGCTGTAATGGGATGTTGGTAGCCTATTCCCATCATGAAATTTTTATTAAGCTTTATTTTCACACCTCCAAGCAGGTTTAAAATAGGACCAGCGCCTTTCTCGGTAACTCCTGAAAATTCAGAAACAAAAAATATCCGTTCCGATATTTTTATAACAAATGAAACACTGCCTTCTGCTAAATCTTCGAGGGGACTATAATGAATTACCTGGTTAAATGCAACATGAGAATTTGAAAATGTTGTTGAAAAGCCAACTAACGTGTAAACCCTTCGTGCAGCTTCTTTACCAAGTGGGAACTCAAATTCTATGATTGGAGAAATGCCATTGATTCCATTTTTGCTTTTCCAGACTAAAAATTGAACCATTGCTTCTAAAGTAGGGGCGTCGAATGATCCCTGGGCACTAAGATGTAATCCAACTATTTTTGAAAGACCCGTCATAAACTGAACATTGAATTCTGTATTTGTTATTCCTTTGGTTTAAGTTGGTACAGCCGCAACCCTTAAGTTATATGTACCAACATCGAATGGAATACCCATGTGAGTAAAGAAAGGCATAGGAAGTATTTTCATATTTTGCGTGTCCTTCATATCTTTCTGTTTAATGACTGAAGTATCCATATACATTTTCGGCATTTGCTGACTGTACCCTGAAAATATGCTGAGACTGAAAACAATAATTGAAGACAAAGAAAATGTTGCAACCCTGCGTATGGACATTTTTTTTATCACTTTATATTTTTAAAATGTTATTGAAATTTTATTTACTAAGAATGCGTTATAATATTTGTTTGTACCCAAAAGGGCTAAATAATAAAATCTTTTAACCCAATCGATATTGTAACATCATGCCATCATCTTCATGTTCAAGATTGTGGCAATGAAAAACAAATACGCCTGTTAAATTTGCAAATGGAATAATGATTTTTACGGTTTCACCTGGCATTACTAAAACAGTATCCTTCCATCCGCTTTCTGAAGCAATCAACTGACCCCGGCCACCTCTTCTTTCTAATACCTGGAAATGTACAGCATGCAGGTGCATAGGATGAGGTTCATCGCCCTTTGAATTATCAAATACCCATATCTCTGTTGCATTGGTAGTAACTGTTTCATCTATCCTATTTTTATCGTAAGTCTTACCATTGATACGATGGATACCGGTCATATTCATACCGCTGCCCATTTGCATGGCATTTAAAATAAAGTTTCTTGTTTTTGAAGATGATGAGGGAGAAACAGCATTGAAAGAAGAAAGTGAAACCGGTATGGTAAAACTATCATTTACACTTTTTGTTATTTTAAATTTCAGGATTTTAAATTCCTTTTTGCCCTGTGCATTACCCGCATTATTAAACTCCTTGCTTTCTAAGAATACATCAGTGCCGGGGGTTAGTCCGGTAAAATTTACCAGCACGTCTAATCTTTCTCCGGGCGCTAATAAAATGTTTTTAACAGCAGCAGGATTTTTTAATAGCCCACCGTCATTTCCTATAATAATTAAATCGGCATTATTACTTAATGCAAGATTATAGATTCGGGCATTGGAACCATTTAATATTCGAAATCTGTAAAATCTTGTTGCTACTTCAGTGTAAGGAAATGCAACTCCATTTACAATTATTGTTTCACCCATATAACCTGTCATTACATCCATCATGGATGGATTGTAATCAATACCGTTTGTTGTAAAACGTTTATCCTGAATAACCAAAGGAATTTCATAAACGCCTGAAGGCAGATTTAAAGCTGCTTCTTCTGCATCATTAATTATAAACAAACCGGCTAATCCCTGAAAGGCCTGCCTGGCAGTGGCTCCATCAGGATGTGGATGATACCAGTTTAAACCTGCTCTTTGATTAATTGGGAAGCGGTAATTAAAGTTACTGCCTGCATTTATCGTTTCTTCAGGATGACCATCCATATTGGCAGGAACTTTTAAACCATGCCAATGGATATTGCTTTTCTCAGAAAGATTATTTTGAAAATTAATATTGGTATTGTTACCACTATCAATACGAATAGTAGGGCCTAATATTCCATTGGCCTGATATCCTAATACAGAAATATTGCTACCATTAATATTTGCAATTGTTTCCTGTGCTGTTAATGTTGCATTACCTGTTACAGTATTGGGAACAGGGAGCAGCCTGCTGAAATCCCCTTCTGTTACAGATGCAGATTGCCCTCCCATCATACCACCACCTTTTATCATATCATTATTGCCGCATGCAGCCAAAAAACTGATTATAGAACTACCTGCTAACAGGCTGCCTGCTCCCAGGCCTGTATTTTTTATAAAGTTTCTGCGTTTCATATTTTTTAAAATTTTTCATTAATATATGTAGCTACAATTCTGCCCTACAAACCCTCAATTACTTTTTGTAACCTGGCTCTTATTTCTGTAGCAATATCAGCAAGCGTTTTATTTTCTATTGCCTGCATAGAGGCCGCCGGATCAACAGCGGAAACCTCTACCTGGCCCGCAATTTTTTCCTGAACAATCACATTGCATGGCAACATGGTTCCAATCTTATCCTCTGACAGTAAGGCTTTGTAAGCAAATGGCGGATTGCAGGCACCCAGAATTTTGTAGTTATAAAAGTCCACATCAAGCTTTTTCTTTAAGGTAGCTTTTATGTCAATTTCCGTCAATATGCCAAAGCCTTCTGCTTCGAGGGCCTCTGTAACTTTTACGACGGCTTCATCGAATGTTACATTTACCAGTAATTTTGAATGATAGTAATTCATGTTGCTTGTTTTTTTAGTTACAGCCACTTTTTATTCCTTTAAGTATTTTTTTTATTTCTCTGATGGTTAACATATTCCTGTTTTCATAATCCTTATACAGGAAGACCTAATGTTATCCAGCAATACATTCCTCCCCTGTAGTATAAAATTTTATCGGCAGGAAACCCTGCGTCTAAAAGGCTCTTTATAGCTGTTGATTACTGTGGACGTTGTGGTCCATTACAAAAAAATATATTTGGATGGTTTTCATCTAACGCTTTCATTCTTTTCACAATTCAATCGTACGGAATATTTTTTGCGCCGGGAATATTTACTTCTTCAATAGTGTCCCCTTTTCGAGTATCAATAATCAGCAGGTCATTTTTTTTGTTATGAAATATTTCCAGTTCCCCAACAGTAAGCACATCCCGGGCAGACTGTATTGGCTGAATACTGCCCCATGTGGTATCAACTTCTACTAAACCAGGCGCTGTATTTATATTGTTGGAAATCTTATGCTTCTTAGCTCTTTTGGGAAATCTAATTTCCGATATCTCTTTATTTCTTATTATCAGTTCGTTTATTTTATCCGTTCCGGGCATACCTCCAGACTTCACTTTTTCATTCACGATCAACAATGGTGAATGCTGTAACTGATATTTTTTTAATATTTCGGGATGATCCTCAAAATAAATTACTTTATAGGGCAACCAGGCGATTTGAAGTGCATGTTCAAGTAAAGGCCGGTGTTGGCAAGTATTAGTTGCTGCTAATAAAATCTTCATAAAAAACCTGATTTAGATTTTAAAAAAATTTTTACTTTTTAAAATAGTACTGGTTATTTTCTTCTGCTGTACCTGCTAAACCATACTAATATGGCAAAAAACAAGATGAGTGGGATGAGCCATCCATACATGTGCATACCCCCGAAAGAGTAATTTCCATTGTTGTGAAACATAGTTTGTGAATTTTAAGGGGTTAGGAAGTGACTTCTACTCCCATTATTTTGTATTATTTTATATATAGTTAATAAATACCTTACGGCATACCACCGGTTTTAAACCAATAGCTGATACCATTTGGGCCTTTACCAACGGATACTGTACGGGTTACTTTTTGAGTTGCCGCATCAATGACAGAAACAGTATTATCTAAACTGTTAGTAATGTAAATGGTTTTGCCATCCTTGCTTACAACAACACCATGTGCTTTGTTGCCTACTGTAATGGTGTTAGTTACTTTTGCAGTTGATATATCAATAACAAAAACCTTGTTAGAAGCGGGTCTATTCATGAGTTCGCCTTGGTCTGCAACATAAAGCGATTTACTATCCGGCGTTGCATATAATTGTACAGGACCCTGTGCATTTGCAGGTAATGCTATTCTTTTAATTTCTCCGCTTTGCAGATCATACCGTATTACTTCTTTGGTATCGTATAATGTGGCTAAAACAAATTTCCCATCTTGGGTAACAGCTGTCTGCACCACCACAGCACCTAATGGAATATCTGTTATTTTACCATCGGCAATATTAATAATTGACATGCTCTTTGCATCCATATTGGCTACATACAATTTACCTTTGGCATACCTCAAACCATGCGGGGAGTGGCCGGCTCCTAAATCAAATTTGCGCACCACTTCATAATTTACATCGCTTACCTGTATAACCTGGTTGGGATCTTTTGCCGTTACAAAAGCGTTTTTTGATTGGTCGTCTAAAACCACATGGGCCACATGTAAATCTTTACCCAAATAGATGCGTTTTTTGATTGTGCCTGAACCCTGATCAATAACTACTAATTGATTTATGCCATTGCTGTCCATTGGTACTGCTGTTACCCAAACAGATTTACCATTAGGCGCTACCTGTACATTGTGCGCCATAAACATTTTACCCGAGTCGTTAATATCTATGCTTGTATTTTTAAGACTGTCCTGCAAATCAATTACTGATACACTGCCACCTTCTTCATTGGCTACATAAACTTTACCCGGTTGCAACTGGAATGAATTTTTGTTGTTAACACAACTGCTCATTAATATGCCGTTTAACAGCAGTAGTATCAGCAAGGTTGGGGCTAAAAAGAAATGTTTCATTTTATCGCATTTTTATAATTAAAAATATTTGTTTACGGCAATATTTTATGTGCAACCATAAACAGAATGGCTGAAACCATTTTTTTTTGGAGATAAGCTGGATGAAAAAGAAAATTGTGTTTACCTGAAAGCTGATATAATGAAGGTTACAACAGGTGATACTCTTTTAGATAAAATACCAAATAAATAAACCTTTTAGATATCACTGCATTTTTAATAGCCTAATACCTTTGTGAAGGATAATCACCACTGTGTTTAGGACCAAATAATTAACGTTCTTCTTCGTAAGAAACTGAGGTACCTTCATTAGCAAGACCACTGCCTGTTCTGGCTATAGTTTTACCAACTGCACTTCTCATTGCATTATTAAGAGATGCAGATGTTGAAGTTTTTTTAATTTTATTTACAGGGTTAATCTTCGAGCCGGTCTTATCTTCTTTTGTGGCAGGAAGAATTTTTTGTTCTTTTTTCATGATGTCATTTTATTGTTTAAAAATTACTTTGCTTAGCTTGTTTTATCGCTCGTTATAATAATTTTTTAGGTTATTTTTCTACTCGTAAGATTTTACTTGTATTTATTGAATTAAAACTTTGCAGTTTCAATAATATCAAAGACAATACAAGTTTTACAATGTATAATTTATACAAAACACAAGCCACACAGGTTTGATAATTATGATGGTAATCAATCTATGAGATGATAATGATCACTATAATCTGCTCAGATTATAGTATAAAATATCTACGATTTATTGAATTAGGATGGTGAACAAGCTATGGAAAGGGGAGTATGACAACAGGAAGAATAATTCTGGTTGAATTGTTGCGGAACAATATGTATTAAAAATTATTTATCACACCTGCGGCAAAAACACACCGCTACAAACATCTTATTATGAAATATGTAATTATTTTAATTGCTCTTTTTGCGTTAAACACAACTGTAAACGCTCAAACTAAAACAAAACACCATGTCAAGCATCACATGAACAGTTCCTCCAAGGACTGTGTTATGATGAAAGACGGCAACATGATGATGATGAAAAATGGTAAAATGATGGAAATGGACAATGACGTGACGATGAAAAATGGTACTGTATGTATGAAAGACGGAACCTGTAAAATGAAAAATGGTAAAACAATGATGATGAAAGATGGGGACAAATGTTATATGGATGGGAGAATGGGTAAAATGGGTAAAATGAAAATGTAAAACACGATATTCCTTTACTTAGGGGATACACGTTAAAAAGCCCGCTACAATTGTAGCGGGCTTTGATTTTTAAATTATGAATTAATTACAAACACAACCCGGCATTACTGCACAAGTAGTACCTGCTGTACAATTGGCAGTTTTAGGGCAACCTTTTGAACATGATACTGTAGCTTTTTTGGTTTCATTATTGTTGTTTGCAAATACAATTGTGGAAGTGATAAGTGCTAACGCTGACATTCCGATTATGATTTTTTTCATTTTTATACTTTTTTTATTTTTTTTAAATTATTACTTTCTGTCATTAACCTAAACCAAGTTTGGTGGGTGAAATAGGGATGACAAATGTTTAATAAATCTGTTATCATTAAATACAAAATATTGTTGTTTGAAAATATACTTTATAGGAAGGTTAACTGTAATCTTTGGAGATTGTAACCAAGCTGCTAATGAACAGCCAAGAAAAGGATTACAATCTTTGTTTTCGCTTTGATGCTTTTTATCTCGTTTATTATCGCAGCATTTGCTGATGCAGTTTTTACCCATAATACTAGTACTACTTCCTATTACAGGCTGCAGCATTACAAAGAGCAGAATGAAGGAGAATATGAAGGCTATTATTTTCAATTTTTAAATCTACTATTTATTACTACGGAGAGTTTTGTAAATACTTATTTTAACAAAAATATTTTGGTATGTATTATTTACAACAGGATATATTTTCTTATATAGGTGGACATGCCACTTTGTTATAGGTACTTTTTATAAAATTTTATTCTTTTACTGTGGTACCATCTTCCTTAAAAGCTACAGCCTTCTTTTTCATACCATTTTTCAGGTCTGCCTCATAAATAGTTCCATGCTTTGATGTTTCAGTTTTATCGGCTTCAGCAATAGCCTAACCTGGATATTTCAATTTAGCTGCGGCTGCTACCGCTTTTGGTAAATCAGCTGCTTTAATTTTCTTTCCTGTTTCCAGCCAGGTTCCATCTTCCCCAAAATTTGCAGATATTTTATTTCCTCCAAAAGTAAATTCAGTTTCCCATTCTTTAGGAGCTTCTTTACCCCAGATAACTTTAGTAGCCGTTGGAAACTTTTTTTTGAAAGCCATTTTAACTGCAGCTGGTGCAGTGATAGCGAATGAGTAACTGAATATTAAAACAATACTCATAATCATCAAAAATATTTTTTCATTTTTTCATTTTTTACTTATGCTGAAATTAGCATTATGCAAAGGTGTTTCGTTTCTAAATGTGAAGCGTTATAGAATTGTATAAGATATTTGTAAAATTCACACTTTCTAAAAGCCTCCATATCATCTGTAAAATATTATTTTTAGGCAGTTATTTCAGTTTAAGCCAAAAGTCTCTTGGGGCAATTTTAAGCAAATTTTGAAATATAAGAATGATGCAACTTATTTAAAATATTGTTTAAGAATTATGAAGCACCAATGCTTAGTGTTGCAGCCAAAATATTTACTATTCTGCAAAAAGAGTTTATTTCTTTTGGCAGCCTGGAAACTAAATATTATAAACCGGATAATGCTACTATTAATGCAAATGAAGGATATGCTGTTTAAGTGGATTAATATTTTGGGTAAGTTGTAAAAAAATCTTTTTGTAATTACAAACTATTCACAAGTCTTCAAGCATACTAAGCTTTTTGTTTTTTAAAGATTTGAAATAAGATGGTGTTAAACCTGTTATTTTTTTAAACTGGCTGGAGAGATGTGCCACGCCGCTATAGTGGAGTTTGTAAGCTATTTCGGTAAAATTGAGTTCATCATAAATAATTAATTCTTTTACCTTTTCTATTTTGTGCAAAATAATGTAATGCTCAATAGTTGTTCCCTGGGTTTCTGAAAAAAGATTGGCCAGATATGTATAATCATAATCCAATTTTTTGCTTATATAATTTGAGAAATTTGTTTTGGGAAATTCGTCTTTGTAATGAACCATTTCAACAATGACAGCTTTAACTCTTTCAATCAGGATGGATTTTTTATCATCCATGAGCTCAAGCTTTGATTTAAGTAGAATAGCTTTTAGCTTTATCCGTTGGTTATCAGTAATATTTTCAAAAACATTTACTTCACCCAAATTTACTGTTACGTAATGAAGACCCAGTTTTTTAAAAGCTTCTTTAACTACCATTTTGCAACGGAGGCTAACCATGTATTTAATGTAGAGTTTCAAATTAGGTTCTGGCTATAATGCGTTTCATTATAGGATAAATTACAAAAGGTACACCACAACTGCCAACTGGCATTTAAATGAGTATTAATTGATTGTTTATTTTGCCATAAGTATCCTCTACAGGGCTTTTAATCCTCATAACCGCTTTTAATAACTGTTGAAATCATTTTAAACTGTTCACCAGCCTTAGAGCAGTGTTTGGCATGGGCGGGGATAATAATCCCCTGTCCAAGTTTTAAATTATACACCTTCTCGTCAATTGTAATTTCTGCAGCACCATCAATTATCTGAATAAAGTTATCAAAGGGTGAGGTTTTTTCAGCCAATTCTTCCCCGGCTGCAAATGAAGAAACAGTGACATTACCAGTCGTTTTTTTTATTATAGTTCTGCTTAATACAGAATTGGGTATGTATTCAATGATTTTTACAATAATGTGAATTTTAGCTTTCTCTATTTCTTTGCTTTCAGGGATTTTTTTATGTTTTGTCTTATCCATTTTTCTGGTTTACAAGTGAATTTATAAAGTATGCTTTCTGGAACACAAGGGCATCTTTATACTTAACAATGCCTGGCAATTAAACTTGTACTATTGCTTCTCATAAGAAAAGTTGTCGTTATCATACTCGTTAATACTAAGGCTGTTTTTTAGTAGGAATGATAAAAAGAGGTATGGCGGTACGGTGCAGTACATACTCTGTAATGCTTCCCATTACAATATTTTCTAACCACCTTTGGCTATGAGAACCCATCACAATAATATCAGCATTTAATTCTTTGGCTGCATCTAATATAGATGCTGCTATTATGCCTTCCCTTACCAATGTTTTAATGGTATCATCACCTAAGTGATGTTTCGTTTTCTCCAAAAAATCAAGCGATGTTGTCTTTAATTCGTCTATAATATCCGGTCGTAATAAATCCATATTCATATAACCTCCAAATCCCATTATAGGGTCGTAAACAGTAGAGGCATAATAAGAAGGTTCGGCAATAATATGCAGTAGCGTAATAGCAGCATGGTTATTTTCACCAAGTGAAAAACCAAGTTCAGCTACTTTTTGTGCAGTAGGATCATAGTCCAATGCAATTAAAATATTTTTCATAATTTTCTTTTTATTCCTTTTCTTCATCCAAATCATTGTGATTATCTACTCCTAAACTCTAATAATTATTTTCTTCAGCTACGCTTTCAATGGCTTCCTGTTCATCATCCAACTCATGACAGGTTACAGCTAAATCGCTGACAGATTTATCTTCAGCAAAATCTTTTTCGTTTCCCTGTTCTGCTTTATCACTTATTAGGATCTTTCAGTTTTAGGATGTCTTCAGGATTTTTATTTTTTCTTCCTTAGACTTATTATAAATATCTTCAGTGACGGTATAAAACATAATCTGCAGTGTCTACTTTCTTTGCGGCATCCGTTTTTTTCTTTCCCATTTACATTATTTTAATTGTAGTTACCTTTTTATGAAAGTGATGATAAATGTTTAAAAAAATATTCTTTTACAAAAGCATGTTGCTGATTTTCGGTCATTTTATCTACCTGCTTAGTTTCAATATTTATTTTATCAAAATGATGGTCTGCCTTCAATAGGTTTAATAACTCTGACTTGGCATTAGTAGGGCCAAATAGCAATACTTCTTCATAATTTTTTATTACTGCTGCTATTTCTTTGTAATATGCTAATTGCACATGCTGCTCTTTATGGTGCATCACTTTTTCTCCTTTATGCAAAGTATCTTCCTTCTGCTCATGTGTAAATTTTGAATTGATGGTTTTTGTTTCCATATCACCACTTGTCAACTCCATTAGGTTTGCAGTTGCATGATCCATGCAGATACCCATTTGTTTTGTTTTCATTGTTTTTTACTTTTTGAATATTTTGTTACCAATGCATTTAATGATTCACTGTAGTCTTTTAAATTATCAGTAGTTATTTCAGGATTGGCAACATTCGGAATTGTTACAGGCATCTCTATAATATACTTTGATAATTCGGGGAAATCTTGATGTATCTCCAATGTTGTTGCTATAATAGCCTTATTAATTTCATTTTCCGTTTCCATATTATTAAAATGACGTTGTTTGCATTCAAAATTGATCTTTTAAGGATCCTAAAGTGTTATACAATTAAATAAAAGAATTGTATCATTCACACATTTTGAAATATCCGTTACTTTCACTATTTTTTTAATAAAAAACTGATTACTCATTTTCGTAAAAAGCCAGTTTATTTTTAAGCACTAAAATATGACGCTGCATATCATTAATACGTTGCAGTAAGTAAGTAATGGTTTCAATACCTTCTATGTTAATATCCATTTCATCTTTTAACCGCATCAATTTTTCTAAATGCTTTAGCTGGCTAACCGGTACAAATATTTTTTCTTCAATACTCGTTATATCTATTAAGCCGGATTCTTTTAAGGAATAGATAAAAGACAATTCAATGTTATGATATATACAAAACTCACTTGCTGGTATCATTTGTTCTGTTTCCATAAAAATTATTTTAAAGTAGATAATTCTGTGAATAATATTTTTTGTTTTTCTGTAAGGTTAACAGGTAATTTAATTTGGAATGTAACATACAGGTCTCCGGCTTCGCCTTCTTTTTTATAAACTGGAAAACCTTTTCCTTTCAACCGTATCTTCGTACCATACTGAGTTTCAGGATTCACCTTTAATTTTACTTTACCTTTTAGTGTTTCAATTGTGGTTTCTCCTCCCAGCAAAGCGGTGAATAAATCAATCGTAGCTTTTGTATATAAATCGTTGCCCAGCCTTTTAAAATCAGAATTTATTAAAATTATAAAAGTAATATACAAATCACCGGCGGGGCCACCATTTGCACCAACAGCACCATATCCTTTTAATTTTATCACCTGCCCGTTTTCAATACCGGCAGGTATGGTAATGCGAATATTTTTTCCATTAACTGTAAGGGTTTGCTGATGCGTTTCCATAGCATCAATTAAGCTGAGTGTAAGCTCTGCATTATAATCCTGCCCTCGGTATTTTGTTTGCCTGCTACGCTCGCCACCGCCAAACATTGATTCAAAAAAACTGGAAAAATCTCCTTCATCACTGCCCGAGAATTGTTGCTCACCATGGTTAGTTGGTCGTTGCTGCCGCTGTTGCTCAAACTGCTCTGCATGTTGCCAGTCTTTTCCATACAAGTCATATTTTTTTCTTTTTTCAGGGTCACTCAATACTTCATTGGCCTCATTAATTGCCTGAAATTGTTTATGTGCATCTTTATCATTGGGGTTAAGGTCTGGATGGAGTTTTCGGGCTAATTTCCGGTAGGCTTTTTTAATATCAGCTTCCGTTGCTGATTTATTAATCTCCAAAATTTTATAGTAATCAATAAATTCCATGTAAATTATTTTGTGATAGCTCTTTGTTTAAAAGATTTTTTTTTAATATTATTTACTTTAATAGCGATTTGTTATGATTAATAAACTGGTCAAACTCCAATGGCTCTATTCCTGTAATTTTTTTTATACAATCTGTTACAGCAGGTTCTTTTTGAAACCTTGGAAAATAATGCAGCATTATCAACACCAAAATATAGACAGTTGATAATTTTTCTCTTCTTTTAGTGAAAAAGAAATTTAAAAGTGTTGGTGATTGGTACGATATATAAACACCCAATCCAAGGCTTAATTTTTGCGCCATTTCTTTGAAGGTCAATTTTATGCTACTGGTTAAATCATATGCTTTGTTGTGATGAAGCGAAATATCATTTAGAATGGCGGCAGTAACATTTCCTATATCCGTAACATCTACCAATGTAAATTTAGTGTTGCCTGCTGGCAAAAATATTTTTCCTTTATTTACCAAATCATTGTGCAGTGTGGTAGTGAAATTTTGCATAAAATATGCTGGTCGCAGAAATGTATAAGGTATGCCGCTTGCTACAATTTGTTTTTCAATTTTATGGTGTGGAATGACACTGCTTTTTTCAACCCCTTGCACAGATAGAAAAATGATATGCTTTACACCATTGTCTTTTGCTGCTTGCACAAGCGGTTTAAAATATTTTTTAGTATTTGTAATATGTGGCGGCCTTAGTAAAAAAAGTACATCGCAATTTTGCAAGGCAGGTTTGTAGGTTGAAGCATCTGTGAAATCAAATTTTTTAAAACTCACTTTATATGCCGCCAACTTTTTACTGTCCGCTTCCAAATCCCTTACTCCCGCAACAATATCTGAGTGATGATTTTGCTTTTGTATTGCTTTGATAACAGCCATGCCAATATTGCCTGTGGCACCGGTTAATAAAATATTTGATAATGAAGTTGTCATGTTAAAATATTTTAGCGTGTTCAGCTTGTAGCGGTAATTATTTTCCCATCTTCCATATTTATAATTCTGTGTGTCCGGTCTGCAAAGCTTTGGTCGTGTGTTACTATTAGTAATGTTTGCTTAAACTCTTCTGCTAATTTTTTAAATAAATCAAAAACAGTATCACTGTTCTTTTTATCTAAGTTGCCGGTAGGTTCATCACCCATAATAATATCAGGATCGTTTATTAAAGCCCTTGCAATAGCCACCCTTTGTTTTTCTCCGCCTGACAGTTGATTAGCTTTTTTTAGCGACAACTTATCTATATCCAATATTTTTAATTTTTCCATTGCCCGTGCTTCTACTTCTTTTTCTGAAAACTCACCCAGCTTCAACCCCGGCAGCATTACATTTTTTAGTACCGTAAACTCATCCAGCAAATAATGAAACTGAAATACAAAGCCAATTTTTTCATTCCGAACTTTTGCCAGTTCTGTTTCTTTTTTCTTTACCATCGAAATGTTATCTATTAATAATTCACCTTCATAATCTGTATCCATTGTAGATAAAATATATAGCAGGGTAGATTTACCACAACCCGATTTTCCTGTAAGTGCTACAAACTCACCTTTTGTAATAGAAAAATTAATATCTGAAAGCACTTTTACTTTTACGGGGTCATTAAATTCTTTATTAATTTTTCTGGCTTCTAAAATTGTATCGCTCATTTTATTTTCCTCTTATAATTATTACCGGATCAACCTTACTTGCTTTACGGGCAGGGAACCAACCTGCGAAAAAAGTGGTGATTAAAGAAAATACTGCACCAATTAAATAGAACAAAGGATTATAGTTTATTGGGTAGTTTTTTATATTAGGCAATGCATCGCTTGTGAATGGAATTTGGTCAATGATTACAGACAAGCCAAGTCCAAATAACAAACCCAACAATCCGCCAAAAACACCAATACTTAAAGCAATTACTAAAAAAATATTTTGAACATCTTTACCTGAAAAACCTGTTGCTTTTAAAATGGCGATGGTATCCATTTTTTCGTAAATCATCATGTTTAAAATATTGTAAATGCCAAACCCTGCAACTATCAACAATACCACACCAACAGCATAAGAAATAAGGGTACGGACAGAGCTGCCTGTTTGAAATTGTGCGTTGGCTGTTTGTACATCTATTGCATCAATATCAAAAAGACGGGCATATTCTTTTGCGAGAGTTGGAGCCATACTTAAATCTTTTAATTTTATTTGAATATCGGTGATAAATGTATTGGGTTTACCCATTAATTTTTGTACCGTTGCAATAGAAGCATAGCTCTGCGTTTTATCAATATCCTGCACACCGGTTTTATACAGCCCGGTTACTTTAAGCTGAAATATTTCTCCACTGATAGAAGAAACCTGAACCCTGTCGCCAACATTAACAGAAAGTATTTTTGCAAGCCCTGTACCTATGATAATACTGTTGCTAATTTTATCAATATCAGATGATTCCCCTTCAATAAAAAAATCATTAAAATGAAATAATGCCGCTTCATTTTGTATGTCAATACCGTTTAGTTCACCCGCAATATCAATTGCTGTATTATTAAAAAAAATAGGTGTTATTAATTTAGGAGCAATACCCAATACACGGCTGTCTTTTTTAAGTGTTTCTATAATTGCAGCACTATTATAAATTTGCTGCCTTGAATTGTCCGACTTTACTGACCGAATAAAATTGTATTGATTTATACTGTCACCTAGTCTATTTATAGGTTGATTTTTTTTAGGTTGTATATCATTGTACAGCCTGATATGTGCTGTACGGTTTAGCATAATGCCATCCAGCAAATCGTTAAGGCCAGCCATAAAACTAAGCAATGCAATAAACATACTAATGCTAAAAGTAACACCTACGGCTGCTACCAGTGTTTGTTTAAACCTGGCAAACAATAATGATTTGGCTATACTGCTTATGAGTTTAATATTCATAATGCAGGGTTATAAATAAAATCATTAACCGTTATGCCACTTAAAATTTCTACTTTCTGGTAATCTTTTAATCCAACAATTACTTTTCGTTTTCTCTTTGATTCAATCCATACACTATCGCCTGCCAATAAATAATTTCTTGGTATGGTGATGGCTTTTTCTTTTTGTTGTATTACAATATTTGCTTCGCAGGTAAGATTGGGATATAAAGCAGCCGGTTGTTTTATAAACACGGCTTCTACGGTAAATGATTTTGACCTTTCGTTCATTATCGGATTTATCTTAGTTACTACAGCCTCAAAAATCTGCCCTTTATAACTGTCCATACTAAGCATAATTTTTTGGCAGTTTTTTATTTTATTAATATCAAATTCATCTACCTGCAGTTCCATCATAAAATTATCGGCATCTCCAATTATTGCAACCGGGCTCAATGTATTTACCATTTCGCCCTGTTTCATTATTAAATTGTACACTCTACCATCTGCATCAGTTTTTATTGTGTAATCATTTTTTATGGATGAAGCAATTTGTAAATTATTTTGAGATTGTTTTGCCTGAAAACTAATTTGCTTTTGTAATTGGGTATAGCGCAGTGCAGCAGCCTGGTAGGCGGTTACTGAACTTTTATAGGCAAGATGGCGTTGCTCTAATTCGTTTTTAGTGCCAATGTTTTCATTCCATAAATTTTGCTGTCGCTGCTGCAACAAGCCATCTACATTCATTTTTGATTTTGCAAGGTTAGTAGCAATCTGTAATTCGTTTAGCTTTTCAGCATTGTTACTTGCCGCAGTGTAGTCAGCAGATAATGCGGCACTTTCCGTATTTAATTGTGCGTTGGTATTTACCAGTCTTATTATTGCATCGCCTTTCTTTACCACATCACCTTCATTAACTAAAATAGCTGAAATTACACCATTTACTGTTGAAAAAACTTTGTACTGATGAGTGCTTTTAATGATACCAGAAGCATATACAGATTCGGTTATTCTTTCCTCTTTGGGTTTTACTTTTTCCTGTTTGCTTTTGCAGGAAGTAAAGAAAAATAAAAACAATAAATATTTTAGAGAAAGGGTTTTCATAAAACTATATTAATTCTGTTTCCCATTTAATTTTTTCAGCATTACTTATTTGCTTTTGTCCACTCAACATTTACAATAACTTCATTTCTTCTGTTACTTACTTGGTAAGGAGCGTTATAAGCTAAAAGACGAAAGTTTCCATAATAATTGATTTTATTTTCAGTCAATAATTTTTTTAGTGTTTCAGTATTTATTTTTACATCTTCGTCCGAAGCATACCCGCTAAATCTGATAGCTGCAACATATTCATCGGGTATAGTTTTTATCCTTACTTGCCTGTCATTTGGTTTTGGTAAATTGCCCGAATCGTATTTTGAGGGCATTATAAAACTCATTGTAGCTATAGAATCGTTGATGTCCATACGCACAGGTGTTGTCATTGAAATTTTATGGGCTCCTTCATTTCCGCCAAAAATGTAACCGGCTAATTTTCTAAATCCCGAGCTGCCCAATTCTTTGTACGACTTGGCCGAAGAAGTAATGGTAGCCATTGTGGCCGCAGGATAAAAGCGTATCTCAAAATTATCTTTTGTAAGCAGTACTTTATATGCTTGTGTTTCTGTTTTATCAGCCGACATAACTACATAGATTTGAAATATTATAAATAAAACCGCCACTATTACAGATACTATCAAAATTATTTTCATACAGATATAGTTGATTTTTTTGCTCCTTCGTAAATTGGATAATCCGTATATCCTTTTTCATCAGCAGTATAAAATAAATCCATTTTTAGATTTTGGGATAATGGCCAGTCATTCCCCATTCTTTCCACCAAATCTGGGTTGTTTATAAACGGTCTTCTAAAAGCTACCAAGTCTGCTAAGCCGCTTTCTATTTCTGTTTCTGCTTTTTCTTTATCGTAACCACAGCAAAGAATAATGGTATTTTTAAAATTCTTTCGTATAAGTTTTTTTATTTCTATTGGCACAGCAGGTGCACCCATTTCAGAATGATCAACAAGATGGATATGTGCAATGCCAAGGTTGTTTAATTGTTTGCTGAGGTAATCATGCGTAGCATCAATTTCAGGATAGTGCGGCATATAACTCCCCACATCATAAGGCGATAAACGAATACCTGTTTTTTCTTTGCCAATAGCATCAGCAACATCTTTTACAACTTCTAAAACAAAGCGGCACCGGTTCTCAATGCTTCCACTATAATCATCTTTTCGGATATTGCTGACAGGTGAAAGAAACTCTTCCGGCAGATAGCCATTTGCGCTATGCAGTTCCACCCCATCAAACCTTGCTTCTATTGCATTTTTTGCAGCCGTTACAAATTCCCCTTCTGTAGTGATAATATTTTCTGCAGTCATCTCTTTTGGTAAAGGGTAGTCTTGTAATTGTTTGGCATCTGTCCACATTTGTCCGGCTGGCCTTATTGCCGAAGGAGCGATAAGTTCAGTGCCTTCCCCCATATTTAGCGGATGACTTATTCTTCCGCAATGCATTAACTGAACAAATATTTTTCCGCCGTTTCCATGGGCCGCATTAGTTATTTTGTTCCAGCCTTCCACTTGTTCCTTATTGAAAATTCCGGGTATACGGGCATAGCCTAATCCATTGGCAGAAGGTGCTGTGCCTTCAGTTATTATTAAACCCGCTTGTGAACGTTGCTCGTAATATCTTGCCATCAACTCATTGGGAATATTGCCAATCGCCCTACACCTTGTCATTGGTGTTATTACTATATGATTTAATAATGATGTTGACCCAACCTGTGTTTCGGCAAATAATTTATACTCTTTCATTTTACTTATTTTTCAGTAAATGATTAGATAGTAAGTTGGTTGCTTTTATGATGTTAAGTGTTATACAATTATTTTAAATAATTGTATCATTCACACATTTAATTCTATTTCATTACAGAATAGGTAGCTTTCCTTTTATTATTAATCCTTAATTTAACGGTAGTTAATTAGGATTCAATAAATAAAAATATGGTTTCATTAACACTCATCCGGCATGGGCAGTCAACTTATAACTTGGCAAACCTTTTTACCGGAAATGTGGATGCGCCACTTACATCTTTGGGGGAAGGGGAAGCTTTGGCTGCCGGTAAAAAGATAAAAGACTTCATCTACAATGTTGCCTATACCTCTATGCTCATTAGGGCACAGGAAACTTTACGAATCATCTTAGAAGAAATTCAGCAAACAACAATACCTGTTATAAAAAATGCAGCACTGAATGAAAGAATGTATGGAAATTTACAGGGGTTAAATAAAGCTGAAACAGCAAGAAAATATGGTGAAGCACAGGTAGAAATATGGAGGAGAAGTTTTGATGTTCGTCCTCCGGGTGGTGAAAGCCTGGAAGACACATTTAACCGAACAGTTCCTTACTACAAATTGGAAATTGAACCAAAATTAAAATCAGGAGAAAATATACTAATAGTGGCGCATGGCAATAGTTTGAGGGCATTAATGATGTACCTGGAAAATATCAGTAAAGAAGCAATTGTGAAAGTGAATATCCCCACAGGATTGCCGAGGTTTTATAATTTTGATAACGAATTGAAACTAATTAGCGTAATTTATTTATAAGAGATTACCGTTAACACTAATGATTAATTTCTTTCTCTAATTTTTTCTGCGCCTGTTCCATAAATTCTTTTTCCTTTTCATCTATTGATGGAAAAACAGGCTTCATCTCTTTTAGTTTTTCCAATATAATTTTTCCTATTAATAAATGAGCCTGGAGTTTGTTATCCGCAGGTATGATATACCACGGTGCAATTTTGGTACTCGTTTGTTGTATAGCCTCCTCATAAGCA
>ENA-OBIO01000128-OBIO01000128.1-metagenomes-genome-assembly--contig:-NODE-128-length-46823-cov-38.842_pt1 | contig 46823 bp, 34 predicted proteins | sample MGYA00153383_OBIO01 | MGnify analysis MGYA00153383 | reverse complement strand
TTTACTGTGTCGCTGCTTGCTGATGGCTTCGAGTGTGGAGGCGATGAGGGAGTTTCGGAGAGGGATTTCTGGTTAGGGCGGGAGTTTTCCTGGATCGGCTTGATTTGAGTAAGTTGGGGCGATCGCCAGCCGAGGATGGCTGCTACGATGATACTGGGGGAAAGGACGGCGATGAGTGCGATCGTTTTTTTCCTCGATGGTGCGGATCGGATGCCTTTCTATTTTAGAATAGGAATGTGCCACCCGGTAATTTACTAATATTAGGCTTAATAGAGAATGGATAACCAAAAATCAGAATTAATCGAGAAAATTCGTCAACAATTTGAAACTGCTCCTTATCCGAGAATATCCCTAGACCAATCTCCTAAAAATGATTATGAATTACTGTTTATTCATAATTTTTTAACACCTTATTATTTAAAAAATCAAAAAGTTATAAAAACAGACTGCAAAGCTATTTTGGATGCTGGGTGTGGTAGTGGCTATAAATCATTGATTTTGGCAGAAGCAAATCCTGGAGCCAAAATCATTGGTATTGACATATCAGAAGAGTCTGTGAGTTTAGCTAAACAACGCTTGCAATATCATGGTTTTGATAATGCAGAATTTTATGTTATGTCCATACAAGATTTACCAAGCTTAGGATTAGAGTTTGATTATATTAATTGTGACGAAGTTCTTTATCTGTTACCTGATATAGCAGTAGGCTTACAAGCAATGAAATCTGTTTTAAAATCAAATGGTATTATTCGCACCAATCTACACAATTCACTTCAGAGATCTATGTATTTTTCAGCTCAAAAAGTTTTTAAATTGATGGGTTTAATGAATGATAATCCCCGCGAACTAGAAATAGAATTAGTTACAGACATTATGAAATCATTGAAAGATCAAGTTACGATCAAGGCACTAACTTGGAGTCATCCAGAGGCGGGAAGAGAAGAATGGATTTTAATGAATCATTTATTACAGGGAGACAAAGGGTATAATATCCCTGAAATGTTTGCAGCATTGAAAACCGCTGATTTAGAGTTTGTCAGTATGGTGAATTGGCGGCACTGGGAAATAACCGATTTGTTCACAGAACCAGATAACTTACCTGCATTTCTAGAAATGAGCCTGCCAGAAATTTCTGTCGAAGAGCGGCTGCATTTATTTGAACTGTTACATCCCGTCCATCGCCTGATTGATTTCTGGTGCGGTCATTCCAACCAAAGTCAGCCTTTTGTGCCAGTTTCCGAATGGACTCACTCTGACTGGCAGGTAGCGCGGGTTCACTTGCATCCTCAACTGAAAGCTCCCCAGGTGAGAGAAGACCTGCTCAAGTGCATTGCCAAGCAACGACCCTTTACTATTAGCCGTTATATCCCTTTGTCCACCCAAGTGCCGATCGAGATCGAGAGTATGGTAGCCGCTTGCCTGCTGCCTTTGTGGGAGGGAGCGCAGCCGATAATGTCCCTAGTCGAACTGTGGCTCAAGCTCAGACCAATCCATCCTGTCACCCTAGAGCCAGTGAGCAGCGAGACAGCTTTTGAGGAAGTCAAGGAACTCTTAATTATGCTAGAAGCTTTTCTGTATGTGCTTTTGGAGCGATCGGCTTGAGAACGAAAAAAAAAAATCAGCGAGTGATATGAAAGCCGTCAGAAGTGGGTAAGTTATCTGTAAGAGTTAGAAATCAAGCATCCCACCCCTCTAGGAGAAACAAACCATGAAAACTGAATTTAAAGCCAGATTCCTGCAACACCTCAATCAAAAAAGACAGGATAAGGGTTTCACCCTGATTGAACTACTGGTCGTTATCATCATCATCGGTATTTTGTCTGCTATTGCTCTGCCTTCCTTCCTGAACCAAGCTAACAAAGCTAAGCAGTCTGAAGCCAAGCAGTATACTGGTTCAATGAACCGCGCGCAGCAAGCTAAATACGCAGAGAATGGCAACTTCATAACAGACCTTAACGGTCTGGGTATGGGCATCAAAAGTCAAACCAGTAACTACATATACACCATTAATTCCCCAAATAGCTCAACCGTTGGTAACCAAGCACTTTCCCAGTCTGATGCCCTCTTGTCGTATACAGGAAGTGTAGCTCTAGTTACACAAGCCCTTCAGACTGATGCAACCACTATAGCAGTATTATGTCAGGGTCTGGCGGCAGGAAAAACGACAACTGGTCTGGCTCCTGTTACTCCAGTTAACGGTAGCTTAACTTGCGGGACGACGGGAAGTGAAGTCACTAAGTAGAACAAGTCTCAAATAGAGAATAGCCCTTGTCGGTCTAGCATAAGCGTTTTCAAAAAGAAAGTGGGTAGTGTTTATTGATGCTACCCACTTTTTTGGTATAGTTTGAAGTACATCCCTTTGACTAAAAATTTCCCTATGTAGCAGTTGCTATAATAGTTAGGAAAATTTTTGATTGCTAAGGTATATACTTGTGATTTAGCTAGCCAGACGGGAATCCCTCGCGCTTTACCGATCAAGGTTAGTGTGGAATGAAAGACGCGAGAGACTCCTGATTCTACCTGTTTATGATATCAGAAGCATCGATCTGGTGGGGTGTACCTCATAAACCCGCCCTCTCTTATACTTCACTGTGCTTTGCTTCATTCAAAATGAGATAAATTAGCTTGCTTATATGACTGCTAAATACTTACCTACTAAGCCTACTAATTGGGAGCAACAGGCCCATCAATGTATAGTCCGAGGAGACTATACTCAGGCTGCAAACCTTTATGAAGAAGCGATTGAAAAGGAACCGGATACAAAATCTTACTATTGGCATTTAGGACTAATACTGCTATTGCAAGGGCAAGAAACAGAAGCTCAGACGACTTGGCTAGTAGCTATGGCAGAAGGGGAGCCAGAACAAGTCGAGATTTGGACTGCGGAATTAATACAAGTGCTGCAAACAGAAGCAGAGCGCAGAGGTAATCTCAGCGATTATTTAATGGCTTGGGCAATCCGGCAGCATATACGGGAAATCAGCCCTGCCGATATTCACAACTTGTTGCATTTGATAGGGCTATCTATCCTGCTTGAGACTTATACGGGAGAGGATTTGAGTGTTCTAGGCGTCTTCAATATGCTCAAGTCAGAACCCCCGATCGAGCTAAACTCTGAGCTATTAATGCAAGTGTTAAAGAGCGTTTTAGATTATGACTCTTTGCACCCAGGCTCGTTAGAATTAACGGAAGCCTGTTTACCTCATGTCCATAACTCTCAAGTTTTTATTGAAATAGTAGTAGGAGCTTCGGCCGAGATTGCACACTCAGCACTAATGCCTGCGCTGGCAGTAAAGTTTGCTGAAGTAGCTCTAAGTTTAGATGATAAAAATCTAGGAATCTTGCAGCAATTGGTTACTTATCACCAAAATGCTCATCAATATGACCAGGGAATAAAAGTCGCTAAATTGCGCTATTCTCTATCAGATGAGTTGGTCGATAAAGTTTTTTCCAATCATCAGATTATGCGCGGTTTGATGAGTGCAGGTGGATATTGGGAAGATGTCGCTTTAGTTATCGAACGACATAAATCACTGCTGGATTTACTGATAGCTGAACAATCAACGTCGATTCACCCAGTTACAGTTCAAAATTTATTTCTTACCTCTTTCTTTTTACCTTACTTTCAGGACGATCCGAAAAAAGATAGGCAAACTCAAAACCAAGTGTCTCATTTGTGCCAAGCTAATGTTCAAATCTATGCTAAGGAGCGGGCAGATAAATACCGCCAGCAACAATCATTTCGTAAAAGCAGTGGTAATGTTACCAAGCCCTTAAAGATTGGCTACTTATCTCACTGCCTCAGAAGACATTCAGTGGGCTGGCTAGCGCGATGGCTTTTTCAATATCACGACCGTGATAAATTTCAAATTTACGGCTATTTTATAGGTAATATAAAAACCCAGGATTCTTTAAAAGAATGGTATGTAAGTCAAGTTTTCAAAGCATATACAGGCAGTATTTCTGGTCTTGAAATAGCCGATGAAATTGCTAACGATGAGATTGATATTCTGATTGAACTCGACAGCATCACTATGGATATTACCTGTGAGGCGATGGCGCTTAAGCCAGCTCCTATTCAAGCCACTTGGCTGGGATGGGATGCTTCAGCATTGCCGGCAGTTGATTATTTTATAGCCGATCCGTATGTTTTGCCGGAGTCTGCTCAGGAATATTACAGTGAAAAAATCTGGCGTTTGCCTCAAACTTATATAGCTGTAGATGGTTTTGAGGTAGGAGTGCCAACTCTACGACGCGATCATTTGGATATTCCTAGTGATGCAGTTATATATCTCAGTGCTCAGAACAGTTATAAGCGTCATCCGCATACAGCTCGACTACAGCTTAAGATTATTGCAGGAGTTGCGAATAGCTATTTTTTAATCAAAGGTTCTGGTGATGAAGAGGCGATTAAAAATTTCTTTTTTCAGTTAGCTGAAGAAGAAGGTGTGGCGGGCGATCGCCTGCGATTTCTACCAGAGGTAGCAGCAGAAGCAGTTCACAGAGCAAACTTAGGGATTGCAGATGTAGTTCTTGATACTTATCCTTACAACGGTGCTACAACTACCCTAGAAACTTTGTGGATGGGTATTCCGCTCGTGACGCGGGTAGGACAGCAATTTGCGGCTCGCAACAGTTACACGATGATGATGAATGTTGGTATTTCGGAAGGGATTGCTTGGACTGATGAAGAGTATGTAGAATGGGGAATTCGTTTAGGGAAAGATCCAGTTTTGCGGCAGCAAATATCTTGGAAACTGCGGCAGTCTCGACAAACTGCTCCGCTGTGGAATGGCAAGCAATTTACGCGAGAGATGGAGAAAGCATACGAACAAATGTGGCAGATATATATTGACCAATCAAACCATTAAGTACAAGGTAGGAGCACTCCCCACGCGATTGCCCAGATTGATGTGGGGCCAGGCACTCTTGACACTACCCCTACAAATTTCTATGAATCATTTACGATATGTTAAACTAAGCAAAGCTTACACAACTAAATAGGAAAGTTTGCTATGCTTGCCAAATTAACGGCTGAAAATCAGCTTACTCTACCTAAAAGTATAACTCAAGCTATCGGGGCAACTGAATATTTTGAGGTTAAGATAGAAGGTGGACAAATTATTCTGACTCCAGTGAAGATTCAAGGGGCTGATTCTGTACGGGCTAAGTTAGGAGCGTTAAATGTGAATGAACAGGATATTACTGATGCTGTGGAGTGGGCGCATCAATAAAATATACTCTGATAAATAATTTGTGCAACAAGGTGTTGCACAAACACATTTGAGTAGTTGAACTGGAATTAAATGCGATGTCACCGGAAACAAAGGATTGAATTTTATATTTTTAAGCTGTCTAATTCAAATAAGGCTATATTCTCCGCTTTTGCCTGAGCGATCGCATCTCTATTCTCATTCTCCAATACAACTCTACCGTGAAGGCGAGGCACGAGCGCTTCCCACTGAATTTCACTCAATTGTCCAGTCAGTGAAATTTCTGGGCCGTCGGAAACATCTAAATCCGCTTCCATCAAAAGATTCATCGCTACGCCAGACAAAGCGAGATTGGCATCTTCCTCAGCAACATTACTCGTGTCTACCAGCAATGTCATCTTACTTTTGTTTGGGTGAGTTGCGATCGCCCTCACTACTCGTTCCAATTCTAAACCAAGAGACTCTTCTGGCTGCGACCAATCTGGAAAAACAATTAGATTAATTTCTTGCAAGTTTAAACGCAGTAGAGTTGCATCAATCAATGCTGAACTAACCGTTTTCGCCATTTTTGACCAAGAGAACTTTTTAGCTTGTTCCAATCCAGCCGCAATTAATGAGTTGCGAACCTTCGGTTTTTGTACTTCGCAAAGTGCATTAACCAATCCATCACCATCATCATCCTTCACATATAATGCTGCTTCGCCTGCAACTTCTGGAAGAGAAGAATTGGGACAAGTAATGACTGGACAACCGCAAGTTATGGCTTCAAGAATAGGTAAGCCAAAACCTTCATACTTCGATGGGTAAACTAAGGCGATCGCACCTGAATAAGCTACTCTCAACTCCTCATCATTAAGTTGCAGTTTGTGAATTACAGTACCTGAAGTATAAGCTCTAAATTCTGCTTCCAATAGCACTCCACTCCCTGTACACACAATTTCAAAACCTTGTTTACTGGCAAGTTGAGAAAAAGCTTGAAAGAATAATCTAATATTTTTATAGTCCGAGCCACCTCCAACAGAAATAAAGTAAGGTTTGGATATCCCATACTTGATTTTAAAACGATTAATATCATTTTGACCCGCTGGTGAAAAAATACTTGAAACTCCACAATGAGCAACTGTTACCAACTCAGAAGAAATACCAGGGAAGAACCCTATCAGGTCACGGGCTGTATTTTCTGAAATTGAAATGTACGCAGATGCGTGGCTAATTGCATGGTGCTTTTCTTGCCACATCGGTTCATTAAAATTCGCTCCTAAAACTTCAGGAATCATGTCATAAGCCATGAATATAGAAGGCGTTGATAGTGGAGTTGTATAGTATGTCGAGATAAATAAATCTGCACCTTCTTCATCGCTGATTTGCTGTAACATTTCGCGATCGGCATCAGTTTTACTATAATCATAAGCAGGTACGTTGCAATACCTAATTCCCGGAATTTTTGGCGATGTCCCCACCCTATCTAATACAATTATGTACTTGGCAAAACCATTTTCTACCCATTCTTCTAGTAGCGACCTCCAAACACGAGCAATTCCTGTGTTGTACATTTGAAAAAATACACCGTCAACCAATATTGTTAACCCGCTTCGCGAGTCGCCGTCCTCTTCTATTTCAGGAAGTTGTATCTTTACTGCGTGTTGAATATTAGTAATTTTGCTAACAGCTTGTAAAAAGTCATTTTGTAAAAGCGACACCTTATTAACCGCTGCTAATTCTTTTTTTGCCAATTGTTGAAATAAATCATCCGGCAATTCTTTTTCTGTTAATAAATGCAGAGACGATCCATTCGAGTAGAAATTGAGATTAAATTTAGTAGCAATTATGGAAAGAGATTTAGCTGTGTATAGTGAAACGTGCTGACCTTCGTGAAGCACGTAGTACCACCACTCATCAGGTTTAGGATTGCTTTCTGGCAGCAATTCTGTACTAAATAAAATATTTCTGGAATTTTTCAACAATTCTTCCAGCTCATTTATCGGGTAAACCAGATGCTCAAATACTTCAAATACCGTCACTAACTCAAATTGATTATCGGTGGCTTGACCAATCTCAAATCCTTGAGCAAATATATTTTGACAAAATTTGTCTAGCCAGTAAAAGTCAAATCCGGCATCTCTCATCAACCTGACAAATAAACCGTAGCCACCGCCGTAGTCGAGAAATTTTGCTTGATGATTAAAGAAGTTAAATAATAAATTTTGGGTTATTTGTGAAAATGACAGATTTCTGAATGCTAAGCCAACATCACTGCTCGCTATTGGCTGAGAATAAGCCTCTTCTAGCCAGTATGGTTCTTCGGTTTGCACAAATCCGCAGTTTGAACATTTAAAATAGTCTACTTCATATTTACCGAGTACCTTAGCAACGGCAAAATGATGGGAACCGGATTCGCAAATTTTGCATTTTAGGGGCATATAATAATATAGTTAATTCCTAACTTATTGTAACTATTAGTTTTATTCGTTCTATTTTTTTAATTCCATTTTCTGTCGCGCCTGCGCCAACAATACCTGATAATCAGCCCGATCGCCATGCAGCTTCACCAGCTTCTCCAAAGGCTCGATCGCCCCTTTCCGATTATTCATCTGCAACCGCACATTTGCCAACCCCTCCAGAGCCGTCTGATTCAGCGGTTCCCGCTGCAAAACTCCCACGTAACCCCGTTCCTGCGCCGCCAGCAAAGATTCCTGCGAAACAACCACCGCAACCTGCTTTTGCTGGTGCTGGCTGCTCAAACCGCTGCTGAACAGACTTACCATACCAAAAATTGCCGAACCCGCAAAGCCAGCCATTGATACAAACGCAAAAATTTGCTTAATACGATCGCCCTTACGAACCGGAATATTACTAGATTTTTTTTGTGTAGTTTCCATCGTCAATCCTTTGCCTAGACGGTTTCCAGGCACTCACGAAGCACCTGTATCTAGAATGCCCAAGTTTGATCGCAAAACGATCAGTTGTAAAATTCGAGATTCTGTCAACACAAAAATCTAGATTTGTCAACAATATTTAACCGAGAATTTAGAAGTGCGATCTCAGTGAAGGGCGATCGCACCCCTGTATCTTTAGGCGTTATCCTGTGGTAATTCTCCAAACTGCGATCGATAACGCTCTAACAAAGCTTCGAGTTCAGCCGCCCGTTGACTTTCGGCTTCAGCCCGTTGCCTTTCAGCTTCCGCCCGTTGTCGTTCAGCTTGCAAAGCTGAAGCCAATTCATCGGGAATCAATAATTTCTCTCCATTATCTTCCCGATAAAACCCAATCAATTTTCCTTCTATTTCTAACCGCAGTTGCAATACCTCGCTGCGACTATCTCTAATTAATTCATACCCATCTTCCCCCAGCCGATACCCGCGCAATTGTTCAGGAATCCATTCACCTCTAGGGTCAAATAACCAGTATTCCTCAACTTCTATCCCCTGATACAAGTCTTTTTTATTGATGATATCTTCCGACTTTGTACCCGGTGATGTCATTTCAAAAATTACTTTCGGCACTTGCCCTTCTTCCCAGATTTTGTAATTATCTCTGCCACCTGGTTCTACATCAAAAATCACCATCACATCCGGTGCTACACGCAGTTTTGGGAAACCTTGAGCGTAGTATAAAAATTGGTTGGCTAAAACAGTAGCTCGACGGTCTGCGAGGTATTGTTTCAAGACTGATAAAGTGGTTAAGATTGCATCAAGATGGTCGTAAGTTTCTGCTATTGGTTCTCCATCAGCGCTAGGATATATGATTTCAGAAGTTTTGAGGGTGGTAACGACTGCTGTCATGGTCGTGCTTCCTGTGAGTTGTCTACTTATTATAAACTTTTTTTAAGATGATTTTATTTTTAACCAATAGCTCATATCAATTCCGGTTGCACTCAAACATGAGAGAGGAGACGGCAGTGCCGTGTCCCTACCCAAAATAATATTGTAGGGACACGGCACGTGCAGTCTCCTAATTTCGGCTAATAATAATTCCGATTCTACCGGATTTGATATTACAGGCGGGACGCCCGTGCCACAACAAATGTAGTGTATTTACGATCGCCATTTTTGACTACAAATCCCGATCGCACCCACTGCGAAATTCTTTGATAGCCTCAACATGATTCGCGATATTCATACACCTAACAAACAAGGCAATATCGAGTTCTGGTAGCAATTCGGAACTAGCAATCTTTTCGTATCCTGCCTCTCTAAGAGCATACAGTGACAATTGGCTTTTTTTCCAAAACCAAACTTCACGAATTTTGAGGCGTTTGTAAGCCTCCAGTTTATCAATACCACCGCTAGTAATTACAACTTCGATCGCTAAATCTGGACGTTCTCTATCAGCACCCAATTCGTAAGATTTATCTGCTTCCCGCTTCACCATTCTCGATTCATTTTCTAAAGTCAGAGACTCCGTAGGGGTGAAATCAATTTCTGCGGCCATCATGTAAAGTTCTAGCAGCGCACCAATTCGCCCCTTGGCTGTTTCGTGTTTTCTTCCAGGCATTTTCTCTATCTCCAACACTCCATCTAAAAATGACAATCGAACACCTGGAATATCCAGCATTGGTTCTAAAGTCTTGAATTGTTCCCAGGTTAATCCAGGAAATAGCAAGGGTCGATCTAATTTTTCTTCTAATATTGTTGTAGTCATGGCGAACTCGCTCCTTATTTATTCACAGTTCCTGCTTCAAACACCTGTTGAGCAGTCAAGTTTAACTCGGGAAAAGCACCCGATTCAATTCTATCGTCTCCCCAGAATTGGGTCAACTCGTACTCTCCGTCAACCAATTGATATACCGAAAGCGTTGGTTGTTTGGGATTGCCTATGTAGCGCCTTCCACCCAATCCTAAATAATCGAGAATCTAGTATTCAAAAATACCCATTTCTTCATAATCCCGCAGTTTGGTGAGATAATCAGTCTGCCAGTTGCTGCTAACTAATTCTACTGCTAAACGTACCGAGGAACCCATTGTGATAATCGATTCTGCTGCCCAGCGCGGTTCATTTATCACTTGTTGGCGATCGAGAACGATGACATCTGGCTCATATCCCGATTCAGTGCGATCGCCCTTAAGGACACATTCCTTGGGAATTGACCAAGGTAAGTGCAGCCGCCGTATATCCAAACTCAACTCAAGTATCACAAACCCAGCAATTTCTGAATGTTTGCCCGGTGCTCGGGGCATTTCAACAATTACTCCATTGTGCAGTTCGTAGTGATGTTCTGAATTCTCAGGATACCATGCAATGAATTCGTCAAATGTGACTAATTTTGTTAATGCTTGAACCATGTAGATCGCTCCTTTATTCTAGTTATAACAGATTCCACGTTTTTGAAGTACACCCCATATCGATAAATCTCCGTAGGGACACTCCAAGAGCCGTATCCTACTACTTTTTTGAACCTGGAATAGTATATTTAATTTTAGGTTAAATGATATCAATTCCGGTTGCATCGGAATTAATATAACCCAAAATCAGGACACGGCAGTGCCGTTTCCCTACAATTAATCTGGCGTAGGGACACGGCAATGCCGTGTCCTCTGTATCATTCCGGCGCAGCCGGAATTGATATGATACCATGTTTTAAGGAATATTTTCTGGAGCCATTGGTTCTCCGGCTCTTGCAGTTTGAGAAGGTATAACGGGCAACTTTTGTTTTTTGTGCAAATTGGGAAATCTAGGTTCTACTGATTGATTTTCCGCAGTTGTACTCGCAGTTACTTTCTCAGAAAGGGGAGCTAATGTTTCAGCAACTTTAACTTGTTGCCGCAATTGTTCGGTGGAACCCAACAAGTTACCCAGTCCCTCAATCAACCTCCGAATATTGTTGCGGACAGCCGGATTTCCTGTGATTTCATCAACATCCGAAGTGATTTTCTGGACATTTTGAAGAGTAGCTCGTGCGGAATTTAAAGTTTGCTGTAATAATTGCAAGCTAGTGGGATTGTTTAGGTTATTAGATAAATCTCGCAAATTAGCAGAAGCTTGGGCTGCATTGGCTGATAAAGCTTCTAAATTGTTCAAGAGTTGTCCTTGGTTAATTCGATTAATTGTCGGACTCAAACTGCTGACAGTTACACGAAGTTCTTGACTGGCTTGATTGATATTGTTCAAAGTTGAGACTAAACTGGCTCGGTTGGTTGCTACTAAGGAATTGAGTTGGTTGGCTGTTAAGGTAATTTGATTGGCTGCTTGAGTCACTGAATTAGCCGAAGTTATCGCAGCAGCAGTTACTTCTTTTGTGGAATTTTCGGCTGTTGTGGTAACTTTGCGAATATCAGTTGATACTGCTGATAATTCTCCTTTTGCTGATTCGTTTAAACTTCCGATTTCTCCTCTGACGGATTGACTTAAAATTCCGACTTCTCCTTTTAATGATTGATTTAAGCTTCCTAACTCTCCTTTAACTGATTGATTCAAACTGCCCATTTCTCCTTTGACTGATTGACTCAATGTTTTTATTTCTGACTTAGCAGTTAAGGTTAAATTAGATAAGTTTTCAGTGAGTTTAGCCGCACCTTTAGCTGTATTTGCGGTGTTTTCAGAAATGGATTTAATATTGTTGAAGAGAACGGGGTCTGTGTACAAGTTAGCGAGGCGGACTGTGGAACGAATTAGTTCGTCGAGACTGACTCCAGCTTGACCTTTTAAGCGGGAATTTTGGCAGATAATCTCAGGCGGACATTCGGCACTCATGGGATTGGCGGTAAGTAAAGATTCTGGTAAGATTGAGTTGGGTGTAATGTCGATCGACGATTCGCCAATTAAACCGGATTTATTCGCTGCGATTTCCACATCCCGGGGAATCACTAAAGTACCAGGGGCAATCTCCAGCCTCACATCTACGCCGTTGGAACCTGGTTTGAGGGCGGTAATTTTACCGACTGCAACCCCGCGATACCTGACGGGCGTGCCTATTTGCATTCCCTGGGCGCTAGAAAACTCTACGGCAAATTTGTAGCTGCGGTTGCCAATCTGCACCCCGCGCAGCCAGAGAACTAAGCCTCCAAATAAGCCGATTCCTACTAAAATCAAGAACCCGACAGAACCTTCTCTTACAGTTCGCGATCGCATATTACCTCCTTAGTCAGTTGATAGTTGACAGTTGACAGTTGGCAGTTGGCAGTTGATAGTTGGAAGTTGTTAATTTTTTTCTACTTGCCTAACTATGAATTTTAGATAGTTAATCTGTAGGGTGCGTCGGTACGATATCTTGGATATAACGCGGCAGATTGTTGATGCGACGCACCCTACTTGCCTAACTATGAATTTTAGATAGTTAATCTGTAGGGTGCGTCGCTACGATATCTTGGATATAACGCGGCAGATTGTTGATGGCGACGCACCCTACTTGCCTAACTTCTGAAAGTTTGTTTGTGACATATCCTATCTCCCAATAATACTAACAATTAACCACTGCCTAAGTAAGTAGGCTCTAATAAAACATATGTTAAGTAATTTGACAATTACTAAGATTCTTTTGTAGTGAGGGCTTGAGCCCTCTTTTACAGGGCTTAAGCCCTTACTACAAACCTTGAATTATTTACGCCGACTTGCTTACTGACAATTAACTAATGACTAATGACTAATAACTATCCAATAACTTGAATCGGCCCAGTAACACTGCCACTAAAAAATTGTTTGATTAATAAATTGTCTGTCGTTGCAATATCGCTGACAGTTCCCTCCCATTGCACTTTGCCTCGATAGAGAAACACGATGCGATCGGCTGTGCGGCGGATGGTACTGTCTTGGTGAGTAACGATCGCATAAGTGCTACAAACACCTTGGGCCGCCTGTAACTCGCGAATTAAATCTTCAATTACCGTTGAGGCGATCGGATCTAAGCCCGCCGTCGGTTCGTCATACAACAAAACCTCTGGATTATCCCTAGCATTGTCGGGATTCGCCATGATGGCGCGGGCAAAACTTACCCGCTTCCGCATTCCCCCAGACAACTGCGCTGGATAGCGTTCGCCAATTCCCGGTAAACCCACCATCTCTAACTTCTGTTCCACCAATTCCCGAATCCGGCGGCGCGACAGCTTAGAATGCTGGTACAGTAAAAAACCGACATTCTCCTCCACCGTCAGCGAATCAAACAAAGCCGCTTGCTGAAACACCATCCCAATCCCGATCGGATCTGCCACGTCGTCCACCCATCCAACCCTGCGTTGTCCCTGAACAAAAACCTCACCGGCATCCGGGGTCAACAAACCCGCAATGATCCGCAAAATCGTAGATTTACCCGTCCCAGAAGGGCCAATAATTGCCAGCGCCTCTCCCCGATAAATCCTCAGATCCACTCGATCGAGGATCGGGCTCTGGCCGAAGGACTTACTTACCCCTTTGAGTTCGATTAACGGCTCAGTCATAAGATGTTATCAATAAGTTATCAGTCATCAGTCTAGCTAATGATTAATGACTTAAATGTGCCTGTCAAAATCAAAACTCTCTTGTATTGTAAATTTGTCAGCTTCAGCTATTCCAATACCCTTAAGACTAATTAACCATGTCAATTAGTTCATTTCCCAAAGCCCTCCGTGTCTGGGCTAAAGCCAAACAGGTTGTTGCCAAGTCCAGAAATCCTTACCCTTCCTCTTTGCGAAACGGGCGACTTCACCAGTGGTTTAAGTGGTTGTCCCCCGGATTGTTAGTGAAACGATGGCTGTTAATTAGTGCAAGTGGAGTGGTACTTGCCACTTTGGGTTTAGCGATTTGGACTGGGATGACTCCAATTTTCTTTTTCTTGCAACTGTTGAGAAATTTTTTGACCTGGATTGCGGAAGTTGTTCCCAATTACATATCGGGGCCCGTAGTCATCGCGACCGGGATTTTGTTGATTCTCTGGGGACAAACCCGCAGTTTGAACTCGATTACTCAAGTTTTGATGCCCGAAGGAAACGAGGAATTGGTCGATCGGCTGATCAATCACCGTAGACTAAACCGTGGGCCGAAAATTGTGGCACTTGGTGGCGGTACAGGCCTCTCTAATTTGCTGAGAGGATTGAAGGATGATAGTGCCAAAATAACTGCCATTGTCACGGTAGCTGATGATGGAGGGTCTTCGGGGCGACTGCGACGGGAAATTGGGGTGCCACCACCGGGTGACATTCGTAATTGTTTAGCTGCTTTGGCCGATGAGGAAAAGTTGTTGACTGAGTTATTTCAGTATCGCTTTCGGGCCGGTGACGGTTTGGTTGGTCATAGTTTTGGGAATTTGTTTTTGACAGCGATGAGTGATATTGCTGGAGATTTTGAACAGGCGATCGCCGCGAGTTCTAAGGTTTTAGCAGTAAGGGGGGAAGTGCTGCCAGCTACTCTGAGCGACGTTTCTTTGTGGGCAGAATTGGCGGATGGTAGGAGGATTGAGGGGGAGTCCAGTATTACCAAAGCTAACGGCAAAATCCTCAAAATTGGTTGCACTCCTGCTAATCCTCCGGCATTGCCTAGGGCTGTAGAAGCGCTTCGGGAAGCGGATTTTATTATTATTGGGCCGGGGAGTCTTTATACGAGTGTCATTCCAAATTTGTTGGTAAGGGAAATTGCTGATGCGATCGCAATTAGTCAAGTTCCGCGCATCTATGTATGCAATATTATGACTCAGCCGGGGGAAACTGACGGATATAGCGTTGCAGATCACATTCGGGCGATCGATCGGGCTTGCGGCCGACCGCTGTTCGATGCTGTAGTAGTTCAAGGAAAAGTCCCTTCTGCAAAATCTTTGATCCGCTATTCTCAGGAGAATTCCTATCCGGTTGTGCTCGATCGCGAAGCAGTAACACAATTGGGGCGACGAATTGTCATCGCCAACGTCATGGATGAAGATAAAAATACGGGTTTAATTCGCCACAATTCTCAAAGGTTGGCGGGAATGTTGTTGCGGTGGTACAGTCGTGCCCAAAACATTTAAGTTGCTGACTGTTAACGGTTGACTGTTAACGGTTGACTGTTAACGGTTAACTGCTGACTAATGACTAATGACTAATGACTAATAACTAATATGATACTTGATCTTCCAGATGCTGAAGCTACGCGCAAGTTTGGTGTTGCGTTAGGTCGATCGCTCGCAGCCGGCACTGTCATCTTATTACAAGGAGATTTAGGTGCTGGCAAAACTACATTGGTTCAAGGTATCGCCGAAGGCTTAGAAATTCAAGACTCTGTTGAAAGTCCTACTTTCACCCTGATTAACGAGTATTTGACAGGGCGAATTCCGCTTTATCATTTAGATTTATATCGGTTAGAACCGGAAGAAGCCGAGGCTTTGCACTTAGAAAGTTATTGGGACGGATTAGAAAGGGATTTGGGAATTGTAGCGATCGAATGGCCGGAAAGATTGCAATATAAACCAGATAATTATTTGCAAATTTGTCTGAGTTATCAAGATAATGGGCGGCAAATTGAAGTGATTGGCGATCGCCAATTATGGGATTTGTCATTATAGAGTTGAGAAAGGGCGATCGAACTTACTGCGGACGGTTGACACGAATCAATTTGCCTCTCAAAGTTTCTTCACCAGAAATAGCATCATTGATGCGTGTTGCCAACATTTCTAGATTCCGATTTTTTGTACAAACAATAATACCAGCGTGTTCTGGCTGTCGGTTGTGCAGTCCGATAAAATCAAACCGATTTAATGTCAAAACAGCTCTATCTTTGCTTATAGCAAATGCTAGCACCTCTGGATCTGAAATCCCAAGTCCTGCTTTTCCTGCTTCCTGAACAGTCAGGACATTGTGACCAAAAGCGCGCAGCAATTGGACGACTGGCAAAGGAAATTGTTCGTCTGCATACAAATTCAGCATGACTCAGGCTTCCTCATTCTTGCAGATTGCTTTTTCGATTTCCTCCAGATGTGCATCAGCATAAGTCCAAACATTGACTAGATCGGCAGCGCCCAGATGGGGATAAAATTGTAGAAGTTCAGAATCGCTTGAACCTTCACGGCGAAAACTTTCAAGCAGCCAAACTGGGATGCGAGTTTTGGCAATGCAAGCATCGCCACCACACACGTCGGGAGTTTTGGTAATTCCTGGCCAGCTATTGTTTAAACTTTGGGTTAAAAGCCGGATGGCTTCAGCTTTTTCAGTCGGAGTTAAGGCCAGGAGTTGTGTTTCTAGTTCTTGGATAAGCATGAGTAATATCGCCTTTGCGATCGGGAATACCCAATTATAACACTTTACTTTATTTGAGGCTTACTCTGCGTCAAATGTCAAGGCTTCTCCCCTCACATTTGTATCCAATTTCCCATTCTCAAAAACTACTTTTCCTCCTACAATCGTTACAACCGGCCAGCCAGTCAAATTCCAACCTTCAAATGGACTCCAGCCGCACTTACTCGCCATTTCTTCCCGCACAACTGGCCGGTAATTGTCCAAATCTACCAATACTAAATCTGCATCAAAACCCGGTGCAATTTGCCCTTTATTCGGAATCTTGTAAGCTTTAGCAACCGCCGCCGACATCCAGTTAGCAACTTGAGCAACCGTACACCTTCCCTCAACAGCTTGCGTCAACATCAAAGGCAAAGAAGTTTCAACACCGGGCATTCCTGACGGTGTATTGGGATAAGTTTGAGCTTTTTCTGCTAAAGTGTGTGGCGCATGATCGGTGGCGATAAAATCAATTACGCCGTCGCGTAAAGCTTGCCAAAGTATTTCGTTATCGCGGGGTTCGCGCAAAGGTGGATTCATTTGAGCGAAACTACCAATGGTTTCATAAGCACTGGTATTCAATAACAAATGCTGTGGTGTTACTTCCGCCGTTACCCAACTCGGTTTTGACTCGCGCAAAAACTCAGCTTCTTCTCCTGTAGATAGATGCAGAATATGCAATCGACGCTGATATTTTTGAGACAGTTTCACTGCTAGCTGAGTTGCCAATAAAGCAGCTTGATTGTCTTGAATTTGTGAGTGCACTGCAATATCCGTAACACCAGCAAATTCTTGACGACGCTGATTGATTCTAGCTTGGTCTTCGGCGTGTACTGCAATCAGCCGATCGCCCTTCGCAAACACAGCCTCTAAATTTGCTGCATCGTCCATCAATAAGTCCCCGTGCATCGAACCCATGAACACCTTAATTCCCGGTGTCGGATTGGCATTCAGCAAATCGGGTAAAATCTCAGCAGTAGCTCCAATAAAAAAGCCATAATTGACCAAACACTTCTCGGAAGCGCGGCGCAGTTTATCATCCAAAGCAGCTTGAGTTGTCGTCAGAGGTCGCGTATTCGGCATTTCCAAAAACGATGTCACGCCGCCCTTAGCGCACGCACAGCTAGCGGTAAACAAGTCTTCCTTGTGTTCCAGACCCGGTTCGCGGAAGTGTACCTGCGGGTCAATTACTCCGGGTAACAGAGTTAAACCCGTAGCATCTATTTCACGATCGCCCGATTCGACAATTTCCGCAGCAACCTTGACAATTTTGCCATCACAGATTTGCACATCTCCTAGCAAAAACTCGCCGTCGGGTAAAAGAATACGAGCGCGACGGATTAACAAACTTGATTTAGAAGTCATGATAAGTCATCAATTGAGTAAACAGTGTGTTAGCATGGAAGAATTATTAAGTCTATAATTTGTATCCAGCTCAGTCACTACAATACCCTATGACTCGTCCAGACAAGTCAGCCGACGAAAAACCACCGCAAGATACCGAAAATCCTTGGATAGAAGGAATTAAGACGATCGGCTTAGCAGCATTCTTGGCCTTTGGCATCCGCACCCTGGTGGCGGAAGCTCGCTACATTCCCACGGGTTCGATGCTTCCAACCTTGCAAATTAACGATCGATTAATTATAGATAAGGTGAGCTATCGACTCAAAAACCCCCAACGAGGCGATGTCATCGTATTTATGCCTCCCGATTCGGCTAGTTTGTGTACGGGACAACCGCCACCGATCAAAGATGCCTATATCAAACGAGTCATCGGACTACCCGGGGATACCGTGGAAGTCAGAGAAGGAAAAGTTTTTATTAACAAGCAGCCACTACAGGAAAAGTATATTGAAGAAATTCCGCAGTATCCCTACGGGCCTGTAGTTGTATCTCAAGATTCTTACTTGGTGCTCGGCGACAACCGCAATGCAAGCTGTGATAGCCATTATTGGGGCTTTGTACCCAAGCAAAATATCATCGGTAGGGCGATCGTCCGTTTTTGGCCTCTGAATCGCACAGGCTCGATCGACCCCACACCACTTTATCCCGCTAAAAAATAGTTACAACTCGCAACCGATGTTATATCCCCGACTTCTTGAAGAAGTCGGGGATATAATTATTAGCCAATTACAAAATTCTGTCATTCCAGCAGATTTAGTATGACGTTTCGCGATCGAGCACCTTCACAACTTTGTTATACATCTCCTCTGCTTCTTGCGGCGAATTGCCGATACTCGTCAATCCCAATTTGCCAAACTCCGACAAACAACCCATCAAATGAAACACACTCCCCGTCTCAGTACCGCTGTCAAAATGCAGTTGATTGTCAGCAATAATATCCATCAAATCATTCGGCAATAATCCTCGATACCGCGCTTTTTTTAAATTGTCCGAAGCGATATAATATTTCGGACGGCCCTGCTGGCTGTAAAATAATCCCGTAGTTCGCTCGTATCGACCATTTGTTAACAGCTTCAGAGCCATAAACGGATGAGTTGTGCCTCCTTTTCGCAAGTTAATTTCTATTGCTTGAATGTCCCATTTACCGTCAGGTTGCCGCACCGCGAGAAAATCTACTCCAAATCTCTCTAAAGCGCCTTTTTTAGATAAATTTTTCCCGACTTTCCATCCCAATTCCTGCAACGCCAGCCGATAGGATTCGTCCGCCGGAAATCGGCAACCGAAGAAAATTTGACCGTCAGGGCCTCCTAAAATTTGGTCGTGGGTTGACAGAATTTCCACTTCGCCGCTGGGGACAATTCGACCTTGGACGCTGGGCGAGAACTTTTCTTCTCCTTCGATAAATGCTTCAGCAATTGCCCCTAATTCAGGAATTCGGCTGCTGAAATTTTCCCAGGTTTCGCTGCTTGATTGAAAGCGCAAATTCGAGAAGCGATCGCTAATTGCTTTGACTCTTTCTTGAGGCGCTTGATCTGCGATCGGCTTCAAGTCTAAAATTGCATTTCCTTCCCCCGAAAAACCTTCATTTAACTTGATTACTATCCGCTGCAAATGCGGCTGCCTTTCCCACAATGCGGCCGTCGCTTCCGCCAAATCTTCCACACTCCAAACCAACTCCGAACCGTCAGGATAAGGCACGCCACACTCTTGAAAAATTTGCCTGCTGCCGCTTTTTGTTCCCCAATAAAGCAAATCTGGATCGCTAGCCCACAAAGGAATTCCCAATTTAACCGATAACTCCCGTTCTAAGGGCGTCGAATTGTAACAAACCATATAAGATTTTGTCGGCCGCACTGCTTGACGAATCCGCTCCATCAACCGAGGACGATCTAAAATTTTCTGGGTGAGTGATTTGGCAGAAGCATCGTAAGCCGAGAACAGTAAAAGCCGATCGCGCGCGTGAGAAAAAGGAATTCCCGGCAACAATTGTAGGTAATAATCCACAATCATTGGGTGCAGCGGCTCCGAGGTAATATAAATCAAGCGCGTGCGGGGATTGCGCAGGCGAATCAATGAAAATAAGTGCCGTTCTTCGTAGTGGTAAGCACCCTCAACTTTCTGCATTTCTCGCTGGTCTAAACTGAGAGAAGGAATGACGATAATGTCACAATCTCCACTGTCGAATTCTTCGACTCCTCCCCAACGTTCTCGTAATTCTGTCTGAAGATTGCGAAATTGCTGTGCGGATTCGGAAGATGAATTATTTAACTCTTGCATGGCGTTTTATGCTAAGTATTCAAATAATGATTGCTGATGATGTAGGGTGCGTCAGCCCAAATAGTTGAAGCAACTCAAACAGTTTTTTTGCTGACGCACCCTACCAGGAATCTTGACAAAAATGTCCAAATGCTGATGATGTAGGGTGCGTCAGCCCAAATAGTTGAAGCAACTCAAACAGTTTTTTTGCTGACGCACCCTACCAGGAATCTTGACAAAAATGTCCAAATGCTGATGATGTAGGGTGCGTCAGCCCAAATAGTTGAAGCAACTCAAACAGTTTTTTTGCTGACGCACCCTACCAGGAACTAAGAAACTCGGCGCACTCTAAAGAGTTTCGCATACGCCAATACCGGCTCTAGCCGGCGTTGATTTCGCTTGAAAGCCGATCGCAATTTTTCGGAAGGGCGGAACACTAGAGGAGCCGAATATTTGGTCAGCAGCTCCATATCGGGCGACTGGCTCAGCAGCATCAGCCGTACATCTTTGTCAAGCAAATAACTTAGGGAAAGCAAATCTCCCATGTTTGTAAAATCATTACCGCGATCGCTAATCACAATTGTATCTTTAATCGATCGGTTAGCTATCACCTCTTTGTTAATATTTTTTGCAACTTCAGCATTAAAGTAACTCAAGTCTTTGCTCCACCAAGTATCAGAAAAAGCACTAACTGTACAGGAAGCTATACTTGCTGTAAATACCAAAGCTAAAATCACTTGCCAAAACCGCTGCGGACTTTTTAGGCTACTTGCGAGCAAATAAGCAACTGCTAACTGCACTCCCGGAAAGCAGGAAATCAGATACCGACTGACAGCGGAACGTTTGCCCCCCAGAATTAGATCCGGTAAAGCTAGTATCAAAAAAGGCACAAAAATTGATGTTAAAATAAACAGCCAAGTTGAACTCCTCGTCCAGCGGCAGACTTGATAAATTGCTGCCGCAATTAACAGCAAAAATGGCAATCTCAGCACATAAGTCCAGATATTATTAAATCCGAAATCTAAGTCAAAAAATAATGCTGTAAAGCTGAGCGTCCACAATTTGACAAGATACAGTAAACCAGGAGATACTCGCGTCCAATCTGTCGTCGCCGAAGCTCGTTCCAGGTTAGTCCCTAGCACATAAATCCACGGAATATACAATATCAAAGAACCTATTACTGCTAAGAAAAATTGGGAATTCGTGACGTGACCTTCCACTGCTCTTTTTTTGACAAACAGCCAGTAAGAAATTATAAAAGCTCCGTGTCCGACGACTGTCAAACTGAAGAAAGGGTGAGTGTAGAAACCAAGGGCACTCACCAATGAATAAGACACCCAATTTTGCCAACCTCCCAACCGCAACGATCTCAGCAGCAGCCAACTGCTACCAATAACTACGACTGTTAGCAAACTGTACTGCCTTGCTGTCTGAGCAAACAAGATGTCAAAGGGAGATAAAGCCAGAAGTGCTGTTGCGAGTAATGCAGTTAAATTCGAGGCAAAAAGCTCCTGAGCTAAAGCGTACATCAAAGGCAGTGATAGCAAACTCAATAGTGCTGGCAAACTGCGGGATGCTATGAGAGAACTGCCAAATTGCTCCATCCACCAACGAGCCATTAGAAAGTATAAAGGCGGATGCTGTGGATCTTCCAATGCTAAAGAACGAATTGTATCTGCTTCTGTACTTCCGGGTTTTATTTGCTGATATTTCTGCAATTCGGGTGCGGGAATAATGCGGTTTTGAAAGAGTTCGTCGTCGATTTGTTGGCGGGTAAAACCAGCGGCGCGGATAGATGTGTAGGCTTCGTCGTGCCAGTAAAGTTTGCGATCGAGCTCGAAGAACCGAAATCCGATACCTAGTAAAATGCCGATCGCCAATAAGTTAATCAACCAGCGGGAATTTTTGGTATTGACAGATATGTCTTGATGTGTTGTAGATGCCATGCTTGTCCTAATTGTAGCGATTACTTGTTACCAGGCTCTGCCTGGTAACACAGATCCGGAGGCTCTGCCTCCAATTTTAATGTAAGCTTTTCCAAGCTCTTCAAGAGTGAAATCGGTTCCGAGCCAGAGCCTGGAAACCAGTTAAGCAGGCCCAAGCACCGCAAAATCAAGAATCTTCAACCAAATCCTCGCAGAACCTCCAGACCCCGAAAATAACTGCTAACATACGTGTTGTACAGTTAATCAACACGCTCCGCAAGGGGTCTACCCGCGTACCGAAAATGGCAAAAAAAGAAACGTCTACAAAAACTGCGCCTGAAAACTCAGAAAAGCAAAAAGCCCTGACTTCCGTACTGTCCCAAATCGAGCGCAGCTTTGGCAAAGGCGCGATCGTCCGATTGGGAGACGCCACGCGCATGAGGGTAGAAACCATTCCCAGCGGAGCTTTGACACTCGACATCGCTTTGGGCGGCGGTTTACCAAAAGGCCGAGTCATTGAAATTTACGGCCCGGAAAGTTCGGGTAAAACTACTCTAGCCCTCCACGCGATCGCCGAAGTCCAAAAAACTGGCGGTATCGCCGCCTTCGTCGATGCCGAACACGCCCTCGATCCCACCTACGCCTCAGCTTTAGGCGTCGATATTGAAAATCTCTTAGTTTCCCAGCCGGATACCGGCGAAATGGCCCTCGAAATAGTCGATCAACTCGTCCGTTCCGTCGCCGTCGATATCGTAGTCATTGACTCCGTAGCCGCCCTCGTCCCCCGCGCCGAAATTGAAGGCGACATGGGCGACTCCCACATGGGTTTGCAAGCCCGATTAATGAGTCAAGCTTTGCGAAAAATCACCGGCAACATCGGCAAATCCGGCTGTACCGTCATTTTCCTCAACCAATTGCGGCAAAAAATCGGCATCACTTACGGCAACCCCGAAACCACAACCGGCGGTAACGCACTCAAATTCTACGCCAGCGTGCGGCTCGACATTCGTCGCATTCAAAGCTTGAAAAAAGGCACCGAAGAATACGGCAACCGTACAAAAGTTAAAGTTGCTAAAAATAAAGTTGCTCCGCCTTTCCGCATTGCCGAATTTGACATTGTATTTGGCAAAGGCATTTCTACTTTAGGCTGTCTGACTGACTTAGCCGACGAAATGGGAGTAATTTTGAAAAAAGGTTCTTGGTATAGCTACAACGGCGAGAATATAGCTCAAGGACGAGACAAAGTGATCCAACATATGGAGAAAAACGTCGATTTCAAAAATGAAATTGAGCAGCTAGTTAAAAAGAAACTTGAGACTGGTGCTGTGGTTTCTGCTAATTCTGTCGCTCCTGTTGAGGACGTAGAAGATGTGGATGATGTGGATGATGTGGATGATGTAGAAGACGTAGAAGACGTAGAAGACGTAGAAGATTTGGAAGAAATCTAAATCTTTGAGTCAGTAAATGTTTTTCTGTTAGAGCCCCGACTTCTTGAAGAAGTCGGGGCTCTCGTTTTGAGTATCAAATCCGTTAGCATCATTCTGATGCTAACGGAGGACACGGCAGTGCCGTCTCCCTACGCCAGATTAATTCTAGGGACACGGCAGTGCCGTTTCCCTACGCCAGATTAATTGTAGGGAAACGGCACTGCCGTGTCCTCTATAATTCCGGCGCAGCCGGAGGACACGGCAGTGCCGTCTCCCTACGCCAGATTAATTGTAGGGACACGGCACTGCCGTGTCCTGACGCTGTATCTGCACCAAATTGATGCATTAATTTTCGTTTTTACAATAAAAAGTAATGTAAGACACACTTTTTTATCGTAACATTAACTCAAAATTAATAATCTGTATTATTTATTAGGATAACTTAATATGATTCAAGGGCTTTTATCATTCAGAGGGCCTTTTCGGATTCTGAACCTGAGTTGGTTTGCTTTTTTCTTAACCTTCATCGTGTGGTTCAACTACGCGCCCTTTAGTACAACGGTGCAGCAGGATTTGGGTTTGACGATCGGGCAAGCTAGAATCATCAGTCTCTGCAACCTAGCCCTCACCATTCCAGCCAGCATCATTATCGGTATGTTGCTCGATCGCTTCGGGCCTCGCATCACCTTCTCTTCAATCCTAATATATGCAGCATTTCCCACCCTCGCATTCGCCTGCGCCCAAGACTTCAATCAGTTGGTTTTGAGCCGTTTAGCAATGGGCATTGTCGGTTCTGGATTCGTAGTTGGCATCCGCTTAGTTACCGAATGGTTTCCCCCAGAAGAGATCGGATTCGCCCAAGGTATCTATGCCGGCTGGGGCAACTTTGGTTCTTTTGCAGCAGAAGCAGTGTTACCGTCGATCGCCGCAGCAACGGCTTTTCTCTCAGTCGGCGAAACAAATTGGCGATTGACGATCGCCCTTACCGGCATAGCCGCAGCAATTTTCGGAGTCATTTTTTACTGCAACGTTCAAGATACACCACCCGGCAAAGTCTATCAGCGCCCAGCCCGCAACGGCGCAATGGAAGTCACCAGCCCTCAAAGTTTTTGGGCATTATTACTGGCCAATATTCCTTTATTTGGTGCCTTAGCTTTAATTGTGTGGCGTTTACAGAAAGCAAGTTTTCTGACTACAAATATCATGTACGGAATTTGGGCTGGTTTGACAGCACTCTATTTAATTCAGGCTTACAAAACCTGGGAAGTTAATCGAGAAGTTGTGACTGGCAAAAAAGATTACCCAACTGAAAAACGCTATCAAATTAGTCAAGTATTCGTATTACAACTAGCCTATGCCGTCACCTTTGGTTCAGAAATCGCTGTGGTGTCAATGCTACCAGAATTTTTTGAGAACACCTTCAACTTAAATCAGGCGATCGCCGGGCCAATAGCTGCGATGTTTCCCCTAATGAACTTGATCAGTCGTCCCACCGGAGGCTTAATTTCTGACAAAATTGGTAGCCGCAAATGGACACTGACATTTCTGATAGCCGGAGTCGCATTGGGCTATTTAATCCTGAGCCAAATTACGAGCAATTGGCCGTTACCAGTTGTGGTTGTCACGATCATGTTATGTGCCTTCTTCGTCTTCGGCGCAGCAGGTGCGACGTTTGGCATCGTCTCCTTAATTAAACGAGAAGTAACTGGTCAAATTGCCGGAAATGTCGGTGCTTACGGGAGTGTCGGCGCTGTAACTTACGCAACTTTTTATAGCTTTCTGCCCCAAGAAATTGCTGGAAACCACACCTTTTTTCAGGTACTGGGAACTGCTGCTGCGATCGTCTGTTGCCTTTGTGTTTTGATTCTGAAAGAGCCGCAAGTTTCTCAAAGCGAAGAGTTAGCAGATACAGCAATGCTGGTAGGTCATTAAATACTTTCACCAGTCGCTCCGCGTGCGGTGTCGCTCAAATGAGTGACACCGCGTGCGGAGTGTTATGGGCATCAAATCCGCAAAACTTCACCCTACTTCAGCTCTCTTCAACTCGCTTTACTTATCTTCCCTCACAGGACTCGGTTTACACGCTTCAACTTCTAACTCATTGCAGGTTCAAATAATGAGCAGCAGAATAAATTTATATACGTAAGTAAAGGAGTTCCAATGGGCGCTAAATACTGTGGATTTTACGGGTACTTCCCCGTAGGTCAATTTGCGCTAACTAACACTCTTCCGATTTTGACAAGTGGCAGATTTCACATCTGACGCTGTTTGTCAAGAAATGTAAAAGCTCCTGAAACTCGATTGCTGTGACAGAAGGTAGGATTTCTAAGCTGAAACTGTAGAAAAGTCGTATTGATTCATCGCAAAAATGAACTTTAAAAATACGAATTTAATTGGCGACAAATTTAAGTTTTTATTAGAGGGAAAATAGATTATGGCTGACGGTCAATTAGGAGTTATATTAAGGATGGCTCAAACAATTAATCCTCAAATTGAGAGCGATCGACATTTTGAAATCGATTTAGAAAAATTGCGGCAACTGCCAGCAGGAACGTTAGGGTGCGAAGTAGCGCGATTTCTAGACGAACAAGGCTTTGAGCCGATCGCATCGGGAGACTGGATTCAGCGAAACCACGACGTTTGGCACGTTCTAACAGGCCTTTCACCTTCTTGTGAAGATGAATTTGTACTTCAAGCGTTTACTCGCGCTCAAGTATTTCGCCCTTCCTGTGCGATTTTAGTATTAGTTGGACTGATAAGTGGCAAATGCACGATCGGGCAAATTATCAAAGGGTTAAAATACGGAAAATTAGCCGATCGACTAATTGACTGGAATCCTGAATCTGATTGGGAAACTCCTTTATCTGAAGTCAGAAAAAAACTGGGAATTCTACTACTAATTGATTAATTTTTAACACGTTACTGCACTGCAAAACTATGCAAAGCACAATTTACAAACCGGTTGTTAGTCTGAGTCCACGGGAAAGGGCGATCGCGCAATTAGTCGCCCAAGGCCTGCCAAACAAATGTGTTGCCAAAAATTTAAATATCAGTCACTGGACGGTTGCTACTTACGTAAGGCGCATTTTTATCAAACTCGGTGTTTGCTCCAGAACAGCCATGATTGCACTGTTGATCAAAGAAAATTTGCTCTGGGACTGATAAATAAGTAGGGTGCGTCAGCTAGCATTATTTTCGTTACAAACCAACAATCTCACAACTGACGCACCTTGCAAAAATCGGTGCGTCAGAAAAATACTTTCTGTGCAAATTGAGAATCTCAAATCTGACGCACCCTACAACTCAAAAAGGGGCCCCAGAGCCCGTTCTTATTTGCAAGCGTTAATTTTTTTCTAAGTCAAAGCCAAAGAAGGAGAAGAATTTCTGAGAAAACTCAGCAATTCTCGATTCACCGTTTGCGGCGCTTCCTGCTGAATCCAGTGCCCGCAATTCGGAACTAATTTTAACTTAAACGGAGCCGTAATTAACCTGTCTAAACCTTCTACAAGTTTATGGCTCAAAAACGTATCTTCTTCTCCCCAAAGTACCAACGTAGGAACATTCACCATTTCCCATTTCTGCCCCAAATTCCACATTCTCTGCGGGTGAAACATTTGTCGGTAATAATTGAGCGCGGCGTTTAATACTCCCGGCTTTTCTAAAGCAGCCTGATAAATCTGAGTTTCTTCCGCGCTAAAAGCTCCTTTGCGAATCGCTTGTCCTTGAAAAACATTGTGGACAAAATCTTTCAAATTTTGCCGGATCAACCATTCGGGAATACCGGGAACCTGAAAAGCCAAAACATACCAACTGCGGCGAAGTTGATCTAAGTTACTCGCCATTTCCTGTACAAATCGCTGGGGGTGCGGAGCGTTTAAAATTGCCAAGCGGTTGAGTTTTTCGGGGAATTTTTGAGCTAAATGCCACGCGATCGCACCTCCCCAATCGTGACCGACAATGTGAGCTTTTGTATAGCCGAGTTGATCGATCAAACCGCGAATATCCGCACTCAGCGTATCCAAATCATAACCGCTTTCTGGCTTATCAGAATCGTTGTAGCCCCGCAAATCCGGCACCACAACCTTGAAATGACGCGCTAAAGCAGGGATTTGATGGCGCCAAGAGTACCAAAACTCTGGAAACCCGTGCAGGAGGATAACGAGTTCGCCTTCTCCTTGAGAAACGCAGTGCAGACGGATGTTGTTGGTTTCGACAAAGATGTGTTGCTGTTGGGAATCTAAAGATTTCATAGTTGGAAAGTTAGACTTATTTTTCGGGAAGTACAGAATCCGCCGACTGTTAGCAGGCTGAAACGGCCCAATGGTTTTAATGTTTCTGCTTTCATTGTAGCTGCTTTTAGAGCTTTGCCGCTGCAATCTAATTAAACTTGAAACTTGTAGAGTTTTTCGGTGTCCTATTTTTTCGGTATAATTACTGAACTTAAGTTTCTGACTTTAAATCTGTTGTTTTAGCAGCGGCGCAGGCGATTTAGTAATAGCACAATTTCGTCAGTTGCCGATCGCACTTTTGCAGCAGACTGGTCAGATTGATTGACAATAATACTAAATACCAGCGGCTCGTAATTCGGAACTTCGATATATCCCGACAGGGCCGAAACTCCGCTCAAAGTTCCAGTTTTTGCTTGCAAAATTACGCGGTTTGGTGTACTGATTAAGCGATTTTTCAAAGTACCGCTCTCACCAGCCACAGGCAAAGACGCGCGGTAAACAGATGCAGTAGGTGAATTTGCCATCAATCTCAAAGTTTGCACCAAGGCTTCTGGACTAATTAGATTGTGGCGGGACAAGCCCGAACCGTCGGCTAATTTGTAGCTGTTTGGATTTACTCCTAATTGAGTTAAGGCTGTTTTTAACTCCTTTAAACCGATTTCACTTGTATCCTCTTGTGGAACAGGCATCTTGCCTGTGAGTGTTTGTAGCACAGGCATATTACCTGTAACTTTCCCCAACAATCTCAATAAAACTTCTGCATAAAGATTGTTGCTTTCTCGATTAGTTTCTTTGACCAATTCTGCCAGTGGCGGCGATTCAACTGCGGCTAATTCTCGATCTAAATTGCCAGAAGTAGATGCAACTAAAGCCTGTTTAACCGGAATTCCCTCAGCCGTCAGGACTTGCTGAAAATGCTGTATAAAGTTATTAGCGGGATTGACAACTGCGACATAAGCTGATTCAGATGCTGCACCAACTTTTAACTGTCCGCTAACTCGAATTGCCGATCGATCGAACTCCCGGCCAACTTCAATAAACTCGGATTCATTTTGGGCGACTGTGACTGAATTGTTCTGAATTTGCCACTGATTTGCTAGCTTTGGTTCGGCAAAAGTGACTTTTAGAGGTTGTCCGATCGCCTGCGGGGACAACAGAAGCTCGATCGCATTTTGATTGAAAATTAAACTGTTAACCGGCGCCCCATAGCCCGCTTGTGCGTCTTCCCATTCCCAATTCGGATTGACTCCACTGCCTTGAAAATAGCTGTCATCACCAATTAACTCGTTTACTCCACTAATTCCGCGCCGTTTCAACTGCTGCGCCAAGGATTTTAACTCAGTTTCAGCAATACTCGGATCGCCCCTACCAACAACGTACAAACTCCCATTTTCGCCGCTGTAAACCGATGTCTTAATCCGAAAATCTGCGCCGAGTTTCTGCAAAGCAGCGGCTGTGGTTAGCAGCTTGACATTGGATGCTGGAATAAAATATTTGGTGCTGTCGCGACTGTAGAGAGTTGCGGTGGAAGATAGAGGTTGAATCAAAATGCCCCAGCGCGATCGGCTAAATTCAGCACGGTTGGCGATCGCATCTATTTGCGCCCCCAATTCTCCAGGACAAATATCCCCAGCAACCGTCGCCGTTTGAGCGACTACCTGCGGAGTCCGCCCCAACACTAGCATTAATAAACTAAGCGTAATTCCTTTGATTTTCACAGCACAATTTCCATAATAATCACTATTCAAATTACAGCGTATTCCAGTGAAGTGTAGGGACACGGCAGTGCCGTGTCCCTACTAATAGGTATGATTCACTCGCTTAGGATCGTGGATTAAATAACTTCCGTAGGTTGGGTTCATGCTTCAACCTAACCTACAAAAAATGCAAGTTATTTAATTCTCATTCTTTAGGTAATCCCTGAAATTTAGAGTAGGGGCAATTCATGAATTGCCCCTACTAAATTTCGGAGGCAAATCATACTCCAAATCAGCAACGCCAAAATTCCTTCTTCCTTCTTCCTTCTTCCTTCTTCCTTCTTCCTTCTTCCTTCTTCCTTCTTAATTACAATTCTCGCAGCAGTTTTTGGCGTTTTTCTTCATATTCTTCGGCAGTAATTGCGCCCATGTCGTAAAGGCCTTTCAATTCGCCGATCGCCCCAGTCACATCTTGTGCTCCTCTGAGCATATACCCAGACTGCAACATACCCGGATTATACTGTGCTTGAAAAGCTGGTTCCGACATCGTTAGCAGGCCGATAAAATCGAAAAATGCAATGATTGACGGAATTAATGTCCAGGAAAAGAGCAAATACAATACTCCTGCTGTGTTGTTACCCAAATAAAATTTGTGAATTCCGAAACCTCCAACAAAGAAAACTAACACAACTGCTACTGTTTTATCTTTCACCATTTTTTCCTTTCCCAATTTTTTAGTTTAACTTTTGCGATCGCCCTAGATAAGCTGTTCGACATCTAAATTACATTTTTTGTGCGGGCGAGACGCCCACCCCACAAGAACTTTATCAAATTTTGACTGTGCAATTTAAATGCAAAACAGTTTATCGGAATTAATATTACTCGAAATTAGGATATGGCAGTGCCGTTTCTTGCGCCGCGACTAATTGCGCAAGAAACGGCACTGCCGTGTCTTCTATATCATTCCGGCTGCGCCGGAATGATACAGCAGATTCCACGTTTATGAAGTACACCCCGATTGCTCTTCTATCGCCGTAGGGACACGGCACTGCCGTGTCCCTACCTCTGTTGTGTACCTCACTAACCTGAAAAGTGCTGTATGTACGTGGTTCTTTTTTGAGGCATTCTGTTAAAAACTCTATGTCTTCTTCTTTCCACTTCGGTTTTCCTCCTCGACCCGGTAACTCCCAAAGCCCTTCCATGCCTAATTTTTGCCATCTATGTAAAACCTCCCTCACTGTTTGTGGGGTCCAATTAAAGTGAGCCGCTATTTTTTCAACGTACCAGCCATGTGCATTTAATCTAATTACTTCTGCTCGATCTTTTACTTTTTGTGGTACATCAGCAGTTCTCAGTTCTAATAGGGTTTTGTTTTGCTTTTGAGTGAGAAATACCCTGAATCTAGCGCCCATATATTGAGTTACCTCAGTAGATATATTCTCTGTGTTTACTTATTTTAACATAGTTAGGTTTTTTCGCGCCGACCTACTTATGCTTTGTTTACGGTTTGGTAATTGGGGGTGTCGAAAAGAAAACGAAAAGCTTATATCAAAATGATGGAGCAAGAAGCCCAACAAGCTGCCCAGATTGGACGACCGAGAGTAATCGTACAAGACAACGGTCCCATACATCGGTGTCAGGAAGTTCAACAGTTATGGTCAAAGTGGGAAAATCAGGGTTTATATATCTTTTTCTTACCCAAGTATTGTTCTGAAATGAATCCAATCGAATTAGAGTGGCAACACATTAAAAAAGATGAATTAGCAGGACAAATGTTTGAGGATGAATTAGATATCGCCTACGCCGTAATTCAGGGAGTAGAAGTTAGAGGAGAAAGAGGAAACTACCGTACACAACGTGTTAAATTTAACTCCAATACGGATACTTAATGTTTCGTTACATAAAGATAAATTTTCCCACCTACCTACTTAGGACAGCTTATTAGGACTTACAGCAGATTCCACGTTGATGAAGTACATCCCGGATCGATAAATCCCCGTAGGGACAGGGCATTGCCGTGTCCCTACAGAACTCCATAAACCTGGGATACGCTGTATATCAATTCCGGTTGTACTAATAGAGGAGACGGCTACTAATAATTCCGATGCAACCGGAAACGATATTACCCGTGGGTAATATCAATTCCGGCTGCGCCGGAATAATATAGAGGAGACGGCAGTGCCGTGTCCCTACGGCAGATTAATTGTAGGGACACGGCACTGCCGTGTCCTGATTTTGGGTAATATTAATTCCGATGCAACCGGAATTGATACAGCAGATTCCAGGTATGTGAGATACATAGTTCTTGTAGGGACACGGCACTGCCGTGTCCCTACGGGATATTGAATGTACTTAATAACCTGCAATCTGCTGTAAATTTACTTACGGCGATCGGTGTGAGTGTTTTTTTAAGTGAATTTACTTAATTTAAACGGCAGATTTTTGAATAGTAATATTAATTCCGGTTACATCGGAATTAGTCCGAAATCAGGACACGGCAGTGCTGTTTTCTCTATATCATTCTGGCGCAGCCGAAATTTATATAATTTTACTAAAATCTATTGACATCTACAGTTTGATCGCAGCTATAATGAAAATAAATAAAGTAGCCGGGATTAACACAATTATGGAATTGTACCTAGCGAGCGATCGGGAAAATATCGTTAAGACGGTAAGCCATCTACCAGCAAAACCAGTCTTAAAGCAATTAATTATCCCCATGTCTCAACAATTACCAAATTCCGATTCTCAGTCTTTGGACATTTTAACAGGAGAGCGATCAGCCTCTCAACTCGCACCAACTACCACAAATCAAAACTTTATTAATAGAGTTTTAGAACTGACAAACATCGAACGCAGCAAATTGAGTTTGTCCCCGCTAACCTTAAATACTCAGTTGTTAAATGCGGCGGCAACTCACACCCAAAATATGGCACTGCAAGACTTCTTTGATCATACTGGAAAAGATGGTTCGTCAATGGGAAGTCGGATTACTGCAACGGGCTATAAATTCTCATCAGCCGCCGAAAACATTGCTGCGGGATCGTCTACACCCGAGGCAGTTGTATCATCGTGGATGAACAGCAGCGGCCACCGGGCTAATATTCTTAACCCCAATCTCAAAGAAATTGGGATCGGTTACTATTTCTTAGCCAACGATACTGGTAGTGTCAATTTCAATCATTATTGGACGCAAGTTTTTGCCAGTTCCCTTGACGGTAGTGTCAATCCCGCACCCACACCAACTCCCACACCAACTCCCACACCAACTCCCACACCAACTCCTATATCAAGTGCGATATCTATTACATCACCAATCCCCAATGCTACAGGGGATGGCAGTCCGACAACCGCACCCAAAAATACAGCTAGCGGTGGCAATTATTTCCTATCTGATGGTGGGGATACTTTGTTACCGGCAAGTGCTGCGGGATTGCCAATTTTTGCCCTTTCCGGTAAAGATAATCTCACCGGGGGAGCGGGTGTTGATATTATTAATGGGATGCAAGGTGCGGATACAATTAATGGTGCTGGCGGCGATGACAGCTTATCGGGCGGTAAAGATTCAGATTTAATTGATGGGGGTGCTGGTAATGATTTTATCACCGGCAACAACGATAACGATCGACTGATCGGAGGAGACGGCAACGATACCATTCGCGGCGGCAAAGAAGATGATATCTTGATTGGCGGTAACGGCGACGATTTGTTGGCGGGCGATCGCGGGCAAGATATTCTGACCGGCGGTGCTGGGAATGATACGTTTATTCTGGCGGGAGGTTTGTCTGCTGCGACTACTTTAATTGGCGCGGATGTGATTACCGATTTTGTGGCTGGGGATAAAATTGGTTTGACTGACGGTATCGGATTTGCAAACTTGACTTTTGAAGCGGTGAGTTTGCAGTTGGATGGAGGCGCAAGCATCGCTTCTACGGCGATTAAATCTGGCAGTAATTATTTGGGCATCGTGCAGGGTGTAAGTCAAAGTCAGCTTACGGCGATCGTTTTTGTGAATGGATAACGGGGAATTGGTAGTAGGGTGCGTCAGTTGGTAGGGATTGGATGGGTAGCCCAGATTGCCGAAGCTGACGCACCCTACTATAGCTGATAGTCAATGATATCAATTCCGGCGTAGCCGGAATGATATAGAGGAGACGGCAGTGCCGTTTCCCTACAATCGATCGAGGTAGGGAAACGGCACTGCCGTCTCCTGATTTCTACCGAAAATAACATTGTAGGGACACGGCACTGCCGTGTCCTGATTTCGGGTAATATTAATTCCGATGCAACTGGAATTGATATGACTACTGACCGATCGATGCTACTGCCGATCGCAAATTCCCTTGAAACTCTCCCAAAATTTGATCGCACTCTTGCTTCTCCAAATTAGTCCAGTGCATCATCAAAGCTAATTTTACAGACTTGCCGCTTTTTTCGAGCAAAAAACCCGCTTCATCTCGACTCAAATCAGTCAAATCTTGCAGCATCCCTAAAGCCCGATCGCGTAATTTCTTGTTTGTCACCGCCACATCAACCATCCGATTGCCATAAACCTTCCCCAGCTTCACCATGACGCCAGTGGAAATAATATTCAAAGCCATTTTTGTGACAGTACCAGCTTTCAAGCGCGTCGAACCCGCCACTATCTCCGGGCCAACCAACAACCGAATATTCACATCAGCCTCAAAATGCACTTGTTCGACGGGTACGCAGGCCATAAACACTGTCTTCGCCCCGCGCTGGCGCGCCGCCTGCAAAGCACCGGCGACAAATGGCGTTGTACCCCCAGCCGTAATCCCGACAACTACATCAAGATTGTTAATGTGACGGTGGGCGATCGACTCAGCCCCATCCTCGGCCCGATCTTCCAAATCCTCGGAACTCCGCACCAAAGCTCCCGCACCCCCGGCAATTATGCCTTGTACGAGCTCTGGTGGCGTGCAGAAGGTGGGGGGACACTCGGCGGCATCGAGCACCCCCAAACGCCCGGAAGTACCCGCACCGACGTAAAATAGGCGGCCTCCTTGACGCAGAGACTCGGCGCCGATGTCGATCGCCCTGGCTAAGTCTTCGCGGGCCCGGGCGATGGCGCTTAATGTTTGCGCGTCTTCTGCGTTGAACAAGTCCACTAATTCGATCGAACTGAGTTGGTCTAAATTTGCGCTGTTGGCATTCACCTGTTCCGTCAGCAGATGCCCTCTTTCTTCTAAATTTTTCATATTTTTTGATAAGTCATATCAATTCCGGTTGCACTCAGGAGAAATGATTGTTAACTGTTGACTGTTGACTGTTGACTCTCAATCGAAAAACTGACGAGTTGATTTACTGTTCGCGGTACGACTCGATTTTACGCCCGATGATGCTGTTGATGTCGTGGCTCAAAGCCTCGAAATTTGCTCTCTGAGGGCGATCGGCTCAACTGAGATGTTGCAGCATTCTCAATCAGGCTTTTATCGGCTCTTCTGCCCACCCCACAATAAATTCATTCTTTGTGGAACAGGCATCTTGCCTGTTCTTCAGAATGCTGCAACATATGAGCTAAATTTACTTCCTTTGAGACAAACAATTACCGATTAAGCTTTTCTACATCTAAATTGTATTTTGTGCGGGCTATACGGCCCACCCCACAAGAACTTTATCAAATTTTGACTGTGGAGTTTAAATGCAGAACAGCTTATCGATTGCTGCTGACTAATGACCAATAACCAATGACTAATGACCAATGACTGTTACAAAAGTCCTTCGAGTCGGCGGCGCATAGAATCCAGTTCGTTTTGGGAAACTTCAGAATCCGGCTCCGGCTCCGACTCCGGCTGCCCATCGACCTGCCACTGAGTCTGTGTTACATTGTCCTCTGGCGGAATTGCTAGCGCCCCCGCTGGCACCAATTCCCAATCATAGTCAACACTGTCGCAGAACTCCTTAATTTCCTCATCGTCGATCGCCTCGACAGCGGGCTCGGGGAAATCCTGAGCTTCCAACATCACGCCAAAGCGGGTGGCGTCGTCTTCTGACTCAAACATCAGAACTTTGTTACGATCGCCGAGTTGTATGGTATGAATTCCCTCATTCTCGGTGCGGGCATTGAAGAGTAAGACGAACACTCGCATAAGTTTTAAAGACCTTCTTAACCACCGTTTTTTTATCTTAGAAGCGATCGGGCGATTTTAGATTTTAGATTTTAGATTGACTGTCGGTTTTAGTTGGTGTGGCGTGTTTTGATGGAGTTCGGTTAAGGTTTCTGGAGTCTGCCCCGGAGTAAGGCGCGAGTCTTGAAGTTGGATCGATCGGCACTTCTAGCCTCTGTTCTGAGTCTATACAAAGGCAGAAGACACATTTGCGAATCAAAGCAATTCTACCGCATCGAACATTCGCTGATTTCCTGAATTCTCAAAAGCTCTGAGAAACACCCATGACAAACTCGGACGATGACAAAAATCAACTCGCACCCCGTTCCCAGCGTCGCTGGTGGCGTCTGCTGCTGCTTAGCGGTACGGGATTGGGTATTCTCGGCCTGATTGGGGCGATGGTAGCTCAGGCGTGGGTGCGGGAAAAATTAGCTCCTTTGGTGGAATCTGAGGTTAGTCAGACGCTGAAGCGGCCCATAAAAATCGGACCTTTGGAGCGATTCTCATGGGCAAGTTTGCGGTTTGGTCGATCGACTTTACCCGCAACTGCTACCGATCCAGATTATGCTTCAGCAGAAGCAGTGGAAGTGCAATTTTCAATTTGGCCGCTGCTGTTCAATCGCACTCTCAAATTAGATATTACTTTAGTCAAACCCAGCGCTTACATCGAACAGGATGCTCAAGGCCACTGGATTAATCTTCCCACTCCCGAGCAAAAACCTCCGGGTTTATTTAAAACTGAAATCGATGCAATTCGAGTCGAAAATCTCGGCGCAGTTTTGGTTCCTAGCCTCGCAGTCGGACAGAAAACTTCCGCTCCGATTTCGGTAAGTCTGAAAAATGGCAGCGCTCTATTTCGCGACCAAAATCAGCGCGTTCTCTACGAGCTAAACGGTCAGTTTACTAATAATGACAATTTTGCAGTCAAGGCTGATTCTCTGTTGTCTGCGGCTCAAACTAACGTACTTTTGCAAGGTCAAAACTTGCCTTTGACCGACCTCGCCCGCTTGCTGAAACTTCCAGGCATTTCTTTACAAAAAGGTCTGGCGAATGGTAATTTGACATTGCAAGTTCGAGATAATAAACTCTCTGGAATCAACGGGACGGCTAGTTTTGCCGGAGTGCAGGCGAGTATTGCTCCGCTGAAACAGATCGTCCAAAATAGTAGCGGTCAATTGCGGTTTCAGGGAACTAATTTGATTGTCGATAGTTTGACTGCAAATTACGGTCTAGTTCCTGTTGCAATAGCCGGAATAGTGGCTGCGGGAACTAATTTCGATCTCGAACAAGCTCGGTTCGATCTGGTAACAAACGTGCAACCAGTGGCTGTGGCAAATGTTGTTAGCGCACTGGAACAAGAATTAGGTCAAAAAGTAGTATTGCCTGTTGCTATTGCTGGGGAAGTGAAGGCGGATGCTAAGCTGACTGGAACTGCGGCGCAGCCGATACTCGCAGGTACGATCGCATCCACAAAACCTGCTACGGTCGATCGCCTGCAATTAAACAATATTAGCACTAATTTTCAACTGGAACGGGGCAGAATGGCTCAAACTCCGACTCCCAATTCTCAATCTTTAGCTTTGACTTTAAGCGATATTCTAGTCGTGCCGGCGGCGGGTGGTAAAATTGGCGGCAAAGGTGAAGTTGATATCGGGTTGGGAAGTGATAATTCGCGATCGGGTTTGGTGTTTGACTTGCAAGCGGAAAATGTACCCGGAGATGCGATCGCCCAAATTTACGCTCCCCCGATTCCGGCTGCTGTTAAAATTGGCACTGTCTCCGCAAAAGCTCAAGTTTTCGGCCCGTTAGATAACATTCAAGCTAGAGTTCAATGGCAAGCACCACAAGGGACTTTTCCCGCTGCTGGTGAAATTCGAGCCGGACGCAATTCGGCGGATTTGCAAAATACAACTGTGAAAATTGGCGACGCTACTGTGAATGTGGATGCGGCGCTCAAAGACCGTCAGTGGCAAGCTATAATTAAGGGCGATCGCGTGGCAGTAAAAAGTCTACAGCCACTCGTACCGGGACTTAATTTACCTCCTGAATTAGCAGGTTTGTTCACCGGAACCGCCGAAGCGACGGGAACTCTGGACGATTTGAGCTTAAAGGCGATCGCGGCGACGGGCAAAGGAACGCTAAATATTGCTGATAGTATTGTTGATGTTAATGGCAAACTGGAATCAGGTCGCTGGCAAGCTTATGGCAAGACTGACAAAGTTGCTCTGAATCGCTTGATTGATATCGGCTTACCATTTTTAGCACTGAAGAATCCCGCCAATCTCGATAATCTCAAATCCAAAAGCCAAAATCTTAAATCCCTGGACGGACAGCTAGCTGGTGAATTTCAAGCCTCGGGAAATGTTGACAATTCAACCGCTAACGCCATCAACTTTAGCACCAACAGTAAGCTGAATATTGCCGACAGCAATGTCAATATTCAAGGAGAATTAATAGGGGGAAATTGGCAGGGAAAACTAGAAACAGATCGCGCTTCTATCGGTCGCTTAGTAGATTTAGCACTGCCGATTTTAGATGTGGCTTCCGCATTCAATCCCGAAAATCAGCAATCTCCCAATCTCAACAATCTTAAATCGAAAATCCAAAATCTCAAATCGATTGACGGACTACTATCGAGTCAATTTACCGCATCGGGAAGTCTTGACAATTTGACGGCTAGCAGCATCAATGCCAGCGGTAGTGGCAAACTGAATCTGGCCGGCAGCAATGTGAATTTTAAAGGAGAATTGGCGAGGGGAAATTGGCAAGGAACCGCAGAAACCGATCGCACTTCGATCGCCCGACTGGTAAATTTAGGATTGCCACTGTTAGATGTGGGCTTGGCTTTCACGGCTGACAATCCCCAAATAGTCGCCAATATCAACAATCTAAGATCCAAAATTCAAAATCTCAAATCGATTGACGGACTGATATCGAATCAAATTCAAGCGGCGGGAAGTCTTGACAAATCAACCGTCGCCGATGTTTCTGTCAACAGCAGCGGCAAATTAAATATTGCCGACGGTACGGTTGATTTTAAGGGAAAATTGGATGCTGGACGGTGGCTAGCTGTCGCGGATCTTGATCGAGTTATTCTCAGTCGCTTAGAAAAAACCATCCGCGATACTCAACTGTTTACTCTCACCGCGACTTTGCCTAAAGGATTTGACGGCAGAGTTAACGGCCAATTCCAAGCGACGGGCAGTTTGGATAATTTGACAGCGAAGGGAATTCGTGCTAGTGGGGAAGGACGGATTTTGGCCGATCGACTAGGGGCGATCGACACTACGGCCAAATTGGAAAACGGTAACTGGCAAGCATCCCTAGAAACTAACGGCGTCGCCCTAGCCAATCTGGAACAAACCCTCAAACAAACCGGTTTGCTGACAACCAATTTACCGCGAGAAATCGACGGCATCCTCGACGGCAAAGTCCGCCTTTTGGGAAGTGTAGATAATCTCACCGCCAACGGCATCACCGCCAAGGGCGACGGACAAATTCGACTCGCCAACGGCGGCGGTATTGTCAATGCGGTTGGCCGCGCCGAATCTGGGAATTGGCGCGCATCCATTTCTGGCGGACAAATTGCCCTAAGTCGCTTCCAGAAAGCCTTTGAATCTCAGCGCCAAAGCTTGCAAGCCGGAGGTTTAGTCTCTCAAGCCCAAAATCTCCCCTTACTTCGAGGACTATTTAACGGTAATGTCAATTTGTCCGGCCCGATTGCCGCATCCCCGCAAAATGTTCGCGCCGGCGGCAGTTTCCGCATCTCAGAATTGCCGTTTCTGAAACAACCTTTTGACGCAATATTCAATTGGGATGGCAAACGGATAGAAATTGAGAAAGCTACAACTCCCGGTTTGAGGGCCAACGGCTTGGTTAACGTCGAACTCGCAGGTAAAGGATTGCCCTCAATTTCCAATTTGGACTTGAATGTCAGACTCTCCAACTTTAATCTGGCAGCCTTACCAACTGAACAACTCGGATTTTTGACACCAATTGGTCTCAAAACTCCTTCAGAGAATAATCAGCCCCTGCGCGGCAATGTCGATTTTACCGGCCGCCTCACCGGAACTCTGGCAGCCCTCAGCTTAGTTGGCGACATGGAAGTGCGGAATTTAGCTGTCAATCAAGTAGCTTTTGACCCGGTACTGGCGGGGAAAGTGAATGCGGGTTCTGGCAAAAGTGTAGATTTGCGTTTGGCCGGCGTCAACGACAAAATTGAAATCGCTTTAAATCAATCTTTCCTGCCGACATCTTTCTTAGTCAAACGCGGGGAATCCATCGCCAGCGGCCAAACTGAGGGCGAAACTTTGCGAGTCAATTTAAGCGACTTTCCCCTCGCTGCTTTGAACCTATCACCGGGTAAAGATGCTGGTTTGGGGCCGATAACTGGTACGGTTTCAGGACAAGTGAACGTGCCCGGTTGGAAGATGCCGTTAAATCCGGCGACTTTGCAAGCAACTGGACAAATTGCGATCGCCCAACCTGCGATCGGCTACATTAAAGGTGACAGTTTCCAAGCCGAATTTAGCTACGCTAACGGCAGCGCTACTTTGACAAACGGCATCTTCCGGCAAGGCAGCGGTCAATACTTAATTTCTGGCAACGTGAAAGCAGGGGCAAACCCAGAATTTGCCGGAAAAGTTAACATCCAGCAAGGCGATTTGCAGCAGGTTTTAGCCGCTTTGCAATATTTCAATTTAGGCGATTTAGCCCGAGGCTTAAAACCTCCGGTTTACGGTAGCGCCGCTGACGTGCAAACGGTAGCAGTCGGAGAACCGGAAGCCCCGTTAATCATACAGTTGCGCCGCTTGGCAGAAATTGAAGTAATTTTGCAGCAACAACAGGCTGTGAAACAATCGGAAAAGTTGCCTCCCTTATCTCAATTGCAGGGAACTTTTGGCGGGGAAATTGCTGTCGCAGGTTCTTTGCGAACGGGCGTGCAGGCTCAATTTAACGTTGCAGGCGATGACTGGCGGTGGGGCAAATATGTCGCCGAAAAGTTCAGTATTGAGGGCAGTTTTCAGGACGGGATTTTAACTGTTTTGCCGTTGGAAATTCGATCGGGCAAAAGTGCGATCGGCTTTTCGGGACAACTGGGGCAGAAAGCGCAATCCGGGCAGTTGCGTATCGAAAATGTCCCGGTGGAAGAGTTGGCAAAACTAATCGAATTACCCTTTGTGGATGTCACGGGAAATTTGAATTTGCGGGCAAATTTGGCCGGCAGTTTGGAAAACCCGCAACTCGCTGGAGAATTGAGTTTGCTTGACGGTACTCTCAACGGAGAACCGATTAAAAAAGCCGACGGCAGTTTTAGTTATAGCAACGCCCGCGTCAATTTTGGCGGTAGCGCTTTGGTAACTCAAACCGAACCGATTGAAGTCGCCGGAAGTTTGCCTTTTGAGTTGCCTTTTGCCACAGTCAAAGCCGACAGCAATCAAATCGATTTGAGGGCGAATTTGCAAAATGAAGGTTTGGCAATTATTAATGTATTGACTCCAGAAGTTGCGTGGGTCAGCGGTAAGGGAGCCGTGCAAATTCGCGTGGGAGGAACGCTGCAACAGCCTGTAGCGCAAGGAATTGCGAATTTTGAAAATGCAACCGTCCGGGCGAGAGCTTTCCCAGAACCGATTACAGGGCTGACTGGGGCGGTGCGCTTTGAGGGCGATCGAATTCGGGTAGAGAGAATTCGGGGACAGTTGACTAAGGGTGAAATAGTCGCCCAGGGCGTGATTCCGCTGTCTGTGCCTTTTGCTGAGGGCGATGTCGATTCCGCTAATCCCTTAGCAGTGAATCTCGACAAGTTAGCCCTAAATCTCAAAGGATTGTATCGTGGTAACGTAGTCGGTCAAGTCCAAGCAACGGGCACGGCTTTGCGCCCGCAGTTGAGCGGTAATATTGAACTGTACGAGGGCGAGGTATTTCTGCCAAGCGCAGGTGGTGGAACTTCGTTAGCTGCGGCCACTTCTGCTTCTCCTTCTGCTTCTAGTGCTACTGAGGTTTCTGCTTCTGGTGCTACTGAAGTTTCCCCTTCCTCTGCGACTCCGACTTCCCCTTCCTTTGAAGTTGGATTAAACAATTTGCAACTGAAGTTGGGGCGGGGAGTTCGGGTAACGAGTGCGCCGATATTGAATTTTCAGGCGACTGGGGGTTTGACAGTCAACGGAACTTTAGAGGATATTCGCCCGGAGGGTACGATTCGGTTGACTTCGGGTTCGGTGAATTTGTTTACCACGCAGTTTAGACTCGATCGAGGATACCCGCAGACTGCTACCTTTGTACCAGCACAAGGACTCGATCCGACGCTAGATGTGAGATTAGCAACTTCGGTGCAGGAAGTAACGCGGTTCCGCACTCCGGGAACATCTGTCGCATCAGAAATAGCCGACGAACCTACAGGTTTCGGCAGCGTGCGGAGTGTCCGAATTCAAGCGTTAGTCAAGGGTAAAGCCTCTCAGTTGGCGGAAAATCTGGAGTTGAGGAGCTCTCCAAGTCGATCGCCCACAGAGATTGTAGCGCTATTAGGTGGCAGTTTCGTGCAGACATTGGGACAGGGAGACAGTACATTGGCGATCGCAAATTTAGCCGGTGGCGGTTTATTTAACAACCTGCAATCTGTGATTACCAACGCCACAGGATTGAGCGAATTTCGCCTATTTCCGACTCGGATCAGAGGTAACGAAGTACAAGGAGGGCGATCGAGTTCTGGGACTGCCGGTGCAGGTTCACTCGGTTTAGGCTTAGAAGTTGGGGCTGATATCACCCGTAATATTTCAGCATCAATTATTCGAGTTTTGTCAGCAAATCAGCCGACTGAATTTAATTTGCGGTATCGGATCAGCGACCAAATTTTGCTCCGAGGTTCGACTAATTTTCAAGGAGACAATCGCGTCACTGCTGAATATGAATTGAGGTTTTAGGTATTGTATTATTTCATGTTTATTAAAATCCTCGGCGGTTGGAAACTGAGGTTTGTAGTAAGGACTTTAGTCCTTCTTCTTACTGAAGTTTGTAGTGAGGACTTTAGTCCTTCTTTTTACCTCACAATCGAGCAATCTAGCAAATACAGTCGAAAAGTCGTTCCCCTCCCCGTCCCAACACACTAAGTGTCTGAGATCACAAACCCAGTCGTAGCGAAGCGGGGCGTAAGCCATCGCCCTCACTGCCAAAAAACCTAAAATTATGTCACATTAAGTAAGAGGGTATGAAATAACCCTTGACAAATCCGTAGACAGTTATGACCACAAAACTAAGAGCTACAGACCAAGAAAAAATAGAGATAGACTTGCAGCAGTTGAGGGCAGACCAAGAACTAATTCTCAACCAAATAGACAATGCGATCGCTCTGTTCGACTCATCTGACAGCTTAGTATTGTTTAACAAAAAATTAGCCGCCACCTGGGGACTGTCCGCAGAATGGCTCGCCACAAAGCCCAAATGCGATTTACTTTTTGCCGAAATTGTTGATCGAGGTTACTTGTCCGTTCAGCAGTGGGAACAGTTTCACCAAGCACTGCAACAATCTCAGGATGAAAGCTTATCATTTTATTTCGAGCAATCCAATGGGGTTTGTTTGGAAGTGTTCGCCACAATTACCAACAGCGGCGGACGATTGTTTACCTTTCGAGACGTTACGATATACCAAAACTCCCAAGCTACCTTGAACGCAGAAGTCAGGCGGCTGACATTTCTTTTAGGTTTAACCGAACGCCTCCAAAACTCTCACAGTTTACAAGAAATAGGTCAGTTTGCCCTCACCTATCTCGTAGAGGCGACGAATGCTGCTTTCGGAGACGTGAAAGTAGTTAGCGGCAAGGGAAACGGTCGGCAAGCAGCGGCGATTTCCAACCAAGTTTCTACTCAATTTTTGGCTACTTACGGGGAACCAGTAGCCGCAGGAATGCAAGAATTGCTCGACAAAGGCATTCCCTACGGCACCGGTTTGCTGTGGGAAGTGGTGGGAACCGGTTTACCTTTGTTTGTCGAGGATTATGCCAAACATCCCAATGCTGTGCCGCAATTTCGCCATCCGGGAATCGGACAACTGGGCATTTTCCCGATCGCAGCTACCGACGGCACAATTATTGGAGTGCTGACGCTAGAGTCGCGCAACGTCAAAAACCTGCAAGCCGCCCTCCACCAAGAAGTGTTGGAGGCTGCTTGTCGCACTCTCGGGGCCGCGATCGAACGGGCTCAAACACAAGAAAACCTGCGCCAAGTTAACGAACAACTAGAGTATTCTTCTCAGTTAAAATCCGAGTTTTTAGCCTCAATGTCCCACGAATTGCGGACGCCTCTCAACAGCATTCTCGGCTTTTCTGACTTGCTGCTGCGGCAAACAGCCGGACAGTTGAGCGATCGACAAATCAATTATGTAGAACTAATCGAAAAAAGTGGCCAACACTTATTGCAACTCATCAACGATATTCTCGACCTTTCTAAAATTGAAGCGGGGAAAGTAGAACTAAATTTACAGCCGGTTCGCGTCCACGAACTAGCCACAGACTGTCTGAAAATGATTCAACCACGGGCAGACAAAAAGCGAATCGCTTTGTCTCTAGAACTCGACTATCGCATTACAAAAGTTCTGCTCGACGAACGGCGAGTCCGGCAAATTGTGATTAATTTACTTTCCAATGCCATCAAATTTACCCCAGAACGGGGACAAGTTAAACTCAGCGGGCGTCTGGCCTACGGCAGCGAAATGAATGGCGACTACCGGCCCGATTGTTCTCCTGTAAATGCCAGCACTCCTTATTTTTGTTTAGAAGTCAAAGACTCCGGCATCGGCATTCCTGAAGACCGCTGGCACTTGCTATTTAGACCTTTTCAACAGGTGGATTCTTCCCTGACTAGGCGGCACGAAGGCACTGGTTTGGGTTTGGCTTTGACGAAGCGGCTGGCGGAATTGCACGGGGGGACTGTTTCTTTTCAATCTGTTTGCGATCTCGGAAGTCTGTTCCGCGTTTGGCTGCCTTTGACGGAAATGCGTCAAGAGTTGGGAACCTTTGCTGTTTGTGACTTGGATTCCAAGTTAGTTCCTGCTTCTGCGATTGCTTTACCAATTGGCAGCAAGCGGATTTTGGTTGTCGAAGACCAGCCTTTTAATCAAATGTTAATTTCTGAGGTGATGGAATTGGAGGGTTACGGGGTAGAAATACTCGCGGATGGTTCGGCGATGGTCGATCGAATTCTTGCAGCCTCAACTGCGCCGGAGTTGCTGCCAGATTTGATTTTGATGGACATTCAGTTGCCCGATGTTGACGGTTTTGAGTTGATGCGTCGAGTGAAAGCAGATCCCGTCTGGGAGTCTGTACCGATGATTGCGGTGACGGCGATGGCGATGCCTGGCGATCGCGATCGATGTTTGGAAGCAGGCGCTTCTGGTTATTTGAGCAAGCCGCTGGATCTAAATTTGACGATCGCGACTATCCGTTTTTTTCTTGGCTAACAATAATTATTTGCAGTTCCTGCACTGCCATTTATTACCACTTATAACTAGAAAGGTTAAACTTAATAGTAGATAAATATCTATAGGACTTGCGTAGACTTGCCTCAGAAACCCGGTTCCTGCTAAAAATATCGAATTTAATCACGATAAATACAGGAATCAACCAGGTTTCGAGCATCTACACGCGCCAGTCCCGAGCTAAATTCAATATATATCATATTCCATGTCAAACAAGTCGCCCTGCATCATGTTGGTTGATGACGAGCCAGCTAATCTGACTTTACTGGAAGAGTTATTGCACCTCAAAGGATATGCCACAGTATCAGCGCTATCTGGCGATGAAGCGCTATCCCTCGCCCGCACATCTCGACCCGATTTAATTTTACTGGATATTATGATGCCGGAGATGAACGGTTTTGATGTGTGCGATCGCCTGCGGAACGATAAAACATTGCAAACAGTACCGATAATTTTTTTGACTGCCCTCGATGACGACACATCTCGCCTCAGAGGGTTAGAAATGATGGCAGATGATTATTTAACCAAGCCTCTTAACAGTCGCTTGTTGCTGGCAAAAGTAGAAAATATTTTACAGTTGAGCCAAATGCGATCGCAAGCTGTATCTTCCCAATTCAACCAGCAGGTAAAAGAGCAAAGCAAACGCCAAATCGCCGCAGCTTGGGAGGCTAACGAATATCTTTCCGAAAAATTTCATCTATTTGTGCCGGAGCAGTTGCTCGGACGAATTGCACCTCAAGGAATAGAATCGATTCAGTTAGGCAATGTCACAGAAGAAGAGTTGACTATTTTGTTTTGCGACATTCGCGGGTTTACGGCGATCGCCGAATCTCAAGCAGCCCGCGAGACTTTTGAATGGCTGAATGCTTTTTTTACCAAAATGAACGATTGCATCACCTCCCACAGCGGATTTATTGACAAATACCTAGGCGATGCAATCATGGCAGTATTTGACAAGCCTAATTCTCACGCGATGGATGCGATCCAAGCAGCAGTAGCAATGCAAGAAAGTTTGCAAGAATTCAACGACAGCCGCCATAAATACAAGTTAGAATCTCCAGTCAATATCGGTACAGGAATTAACACAGGTATCGGCATGATCGGCACCTTGGGTTCCGATCGCCGAATGGACTCTACAGTCATCGGCGATGTAGTCAATACAGCTTCTCGATTAGAAAATTTAACTAAAATATACGGTTGCCCAATTATTATTAGCAAAAGTGCGATCGTTCATGCGAGAGAATTTATAAATGGCATAAGTGAGAACTCAAATTTAAAGGAAAGTCTATTATTAAAGTGCGACTTAGAAGTAGAAACACCAGAGAGTATTATTGCTACTTCTGGGGCGACAGCAGCTAAAGGCGATTTGCCAAGCAACAACTATTATTATCGCTGGATCGATCGAGTAACCCCGCGCGGCAAGCAACAAGCCATTGAAATCTACGAAATCTGGGCAGCCTCCAGTCCCGACTCTGAAGCAAAACAGCTTACCCAAGCTTTATTTGACAAAGGAATTCAAGGATGGCAATCCGAAAAAATGGTCGCCGCCTTGGGATATTTTCAGCAACTAATCGAACAAAATCCTGCTGATACAGTCGTCAGTTTTTATATCAACCGCTGCCAGGAAAAACTAGGATTTGTACCTGCAAATAGTGCCTCGTAAATAAGCTAAATCTCACTCGTTCGTAGGGAAACGGCATCTTGAGTGTCCGGCGCGGGGATTCGGAAACGGTAATGCCCATTGGTGTCAACTTAAGCCTGAAAGTCTTGATAAATCTAGTTCACAGCCGAGTCTAGATCCCCCTAAATCCTCCTGATAGTCGGGGGACTTTGATCCATTTCCGGTTCCCCCCTTGTGAAGGGGGGCTAGGCAGGGTGGATTAATTGTCGAGAGGTTAAATCAAGGCTATGAAGGCTATTGACCA
>ENA-OBIO01000127-OBIO01000127.1-metagenomes-genome-assembly--contig:-NODE-127-length-47026-cov-22.1902_pt1 | contig 47026 bp, 47 predicted proteins | sample MGYA00153383_OBIO01 | MGnify analysis MGYA00153383 | reverse complement strand
TTTTGCAAAACACGATCGAGATCATTTCCTTCATTTAACATTGAGAACAGATTAGACGTTGCATATTTAGGAATCCCATTGGTATCTGAAGTTTGAGAAAAAGGAACTCACTTCCATTCACCACAAGTCCAAAACAGGGACGATGCACCCGAGGATTTGCTAGCATATGAGCGAGGGTTTGAGGAATCGCTTTGGTGATGGAGAACTCCGAATTTTTTGCTTCAATAACCGTCACCCAAAGCATCTCCTGAACCACCAAAACATCAATACTACCCTGAATGATTTCACCTTCATCTTCCGCACTCACTTGAATACTCGCTTCCCCCTCCACCCGAGTCGGAGGCTCATAAAACCCAGCCAGATCCAAAATCGGAGAAAGCACCACCATTTTCACAATGCTTTCCATGACTGGATATTCCAACAAATATAGATAATTACGTTTCAGTCGATCGAGCACCCTATGTTCTGATTCAGTGAGCATGACACTCTGACCGCGCCATTCTAAAAAGAAATCTGCCGCTTCAGATTTTTGGAGCTTGAAGCGAGTTTCGAGATCGTGGAGTGTGAGGGTGTGAGGTGCGATTGTTTTGGCAACCATGGTAATGAATCAAAAATAGACCCCAAGTCTCACCATAGCGCTTCATCACCATCTTGCGCATTAAACCCAATTTGTCCCTCCGCCACAATTTTAAACTTGACCAACACATCATCAATCTGAATCGGAAACTGAATGCCATCTCGATCGGCTCAAATCTCTCGCGGAAAACAGAGTCCCGTATCACGCTCTGCCGTAAAAAGCGCATCATACCCCCGATCGTAAACCGCATTCCGAAGCCGCGAAAATGCCGGACCATAAGGACACAGAAAATCAATATCCCGACTCAAACGATATTCCTCATACGCCATCACCAACATCGTGCCCCCACCGAAATACGTTTTGCAAGATTGGAAAAATTGACGATCAATAGACTGAAGAACTCGCAAAATTTGATTATGCAACGGATACCGAAATGTCATCGCCTAAACATCGCCTAAACCTCATTGACTAACCAAGAGTAATACTTCAGCGCTAGCTCCCGAATCACCGTTGCTTCCCCGTCGCGCGATCGAAGCCTCACGACCTTGCCAACAGAGCGATCGGAGAAACGGCAAATCCTCAAGCTTTACTCTAGTTATGGTTCACCGTCTGCCTCTTCGAGCATCTCCACCTGCGCCGGATGGAAATATTCGTGAATCTGTTCTGCGACGCGAGGGCCGATACCCGGAACGTTTGCCAACTGATCCACGCTCGCTTCACGGATATAGTCGATCGATCGAAAGGTGGCTAGAAGCTGCTTCTGACGATAGTGGCCTAGTCCTGGAATCTCATCAAGGCGCGATCGCTGCATTCGTTTCGATCGTTGTTGACGGTGGAATGATACGGCAAAACGGTGGGCCTCGTCGCGGAGTCGGCGCAAAAGCTGTACGCCCGGTTGATCGGGAGCAGTTTCGATCGGCAGAGATTCGCCGGGAAGAAAGATTTCCTCGCGCTGTTTGGCCAAACTCACGACCCGAATTTCTTCCAGCAAATTCATCTCTCGCAGTGCCGTAATCACCGCTGATAGCTGTCCCTTCCCACCATCGATCATAATCAGATCCGGAAAATCAGAAAACGCCGCCGACTGCCGGGTCAACACCGACGCCTCGTTCCATTTACGAATATGTTCACCTCGGGCCTTAGCATTAGCATACTTTCGGAATCGTCTCGTGATCACTTCCGCCATACTCGCGAAGTCATCAGAGTGACCGGGACGGACATCAGGGTTTTGAATTTTATAATGACGGTAATGTTGCTTGGCGGGCAACCCATCGACGAACACGACTTGGGACGCAACCGCATCCGATCCTTGAATGTGAGAGATGTCATAGCCTTCAATGCGACGCGGCAACTCAGGCAAATCCAGAATCTCAGCTAAATCCTGCACAGCCTGGTTGTTTCGTTCCACCACCCGCTGCGTTCGCGCTAGTTCAAATCCGGCGTTGCGCTCCACCATATCAAGCAAGTCTGCCTTTCCCTGACGCTGGGGATGCTCGATCGTCACCTTACGACCTTTGGATTGCGTCAGATAAGTGGATAAAAACTCACTGTCCGGCAACTCATGCTGCACGAGAATTTCAGCCGGAATCTCAACCGCATCTACCGTTTGATAATGTTCTTCTAAAACCCGCTGCAAAATCGCCCCCGGCTCACCCGACTGCGCATCTGCCACAAACCCCAATCGCCCAACCAATCGCCCCGCCCGGATTTGGAATAACTGCACACACGCATGATGCTCATCACTCACCAAGGCGATCGCATCTCGCGACACCGTATCGTCAGACAGCGAAACCTTCTGTTCGGCCCCCAAATTTTTTAGGCCCAAAATTTGATCGCGCAGTCGAGCTGCGTGTTCAAAGTTCAGATCTTCTGCCGCATGGTCCATCTGGCCCGATAGCGTGTCGGTCAACTCCTTCGTCCGCCCTTGAAAGATCATCGCCACTTTGTTCAAGGTTTTGCGATAGCCTTCAGCATCAATTAAGCCCTGACAGACGCCTGGACAACGGCCAATATCATAATTGAGACAGGTGCGATCCTTAAACAACGGCTGCGGACGTTGACGCAGTGGAAAAATGCGTTTTACCAAGTTCAAGGTGCTGCGAAGCTGTTGCGTATCGACGTACGGACCATAGTAACGATCGCGTTTGTTGCCCATGTTTCGACGACGGGTGATGAAGATGCGTGGATAGTCGTCAGACCAAGTAATACAAAGGTAAGGATATTTTTTGTCGTCTTTCAGAAGAACATTAAAATGCGGTTGATTCAGCCGAATTAAATTAGCTTCGAGGGCGAGCGCCTCGGCTTCAGTGTCGGTGACAATGAATTCCACATCCGTCACCACCCGCATCATCATTAGGATTCGCGGACGGGTATCTTTCCCGTTGAAATATTGCCGCACGCGGGATTTCAACGCTTTTGATTTACCGATGTAGAGAATTTGATCCGTCGCGTCCTTCATCGTGTAGACGCCCGGTTCCATCGGGATTTCCCTTAGGCGTTCTTCCAGCCGATCGGGATCGTGAATTAACGGCAAAACTTGAGGCCGATCGGTCGTTGATGGTTCTTTGGTGAAAGTAGTGGAAGAGGCGATCGAAGTCATGATGATCTACGCCATGGATCGGATAGAGGGATAATTTAGGCGGCCAGCTTTGCTTCTACAATGGCAACGAGCTTAGTCGTCCATTCTTCGACTAGTTCAGTTGTTTCAGCTTCTACCATAACGCGAATGACGGGTTCTGTACCGGATGCGCGCACCAAAATCCGCCCCCGATCGCCCATCGCAGTTTCAGCTTCAGCAATAGCCGCCATCAAAGGTTCGCATTTCTCCCAATTCAGACGAGTATTTCGATCGTTGACGCGGACATTCCGCAAGACTTGGGGATAGGTTGTAAAACTCCGATCGACCAAATCAGCCAGATCACCCCCCGAGGATTTGACCAATTCGGCCATGTGCAGCGCCGTCATTAGCCCATCACCACTGACGCCAAAGCGCGGACAGAGAATATGCCCGGACTGTTCACCCCCAAGCTGTGCACCCGTCTTCAGCATTTCAGCATGGACGTACTGATCGCCCACGGCGGCCCGAATCAATGTACCGCCCAGCTTTTCCCAGGCCCGTTCAAAGCCGAGATTGGACATCACAGTCGAGACAATGGTGTTCTGCGGCAATTGCCCGCGACCCAAAAGCTGTTTGCCCCAAAAATACAGGACATAATCACCATCCACCGTTCGACCTTTGCCGTCCACATACAGCGATCGATCGGCGTCTCCATCGAAGGCAATCCCAAAATCGGCCTGGTGCTCTTTGACCGCATTTCGTAGAATTTCGAGGTGAGTGGAGCCGCAGTTGACATTAATACGATCGCCGTCAGGGGTGGCATGAAGTGCGATCGTCGTTGCGCCCAATTGCTGAAAGACTTCTACAGCCGTTCGAGTCGCCGCACCCCAGGCTAGATCTAACACCACTTTTAAACCCAAAAACGGCACAACAGAGTTTTCAATCAAAGGTGTGATTAAATCCTTTAAATAAACATCTAGCAAGTCCGGACGATTTAAATGCTGTCCCCAAAGATCTTTGCCTTGGGGTAGATCGAAGCTGATTTTGCCTCGGAGGGCGGCCTCAATGCGCTGCTGAAGATCGGGCGCAAGCTTAGTCCCATTTGCGCCAAAAAACTTGATTCCATTATCCGCCGGAGGATTGTGACTAGCAGAAATCATCACGCCACCGATCGCCCCAGTCTTTGCCGTAACGTGAGCCACTACAGGCGTCGGACACATCCCGACATTCCACACGTCTAGCCCCGCAGACGTAAAGCCACTCGCAATCGCCGTCGTCAACATATCACTAGAATTTCGCGAATCTCGTCCCAGAACTACAGGCGCATGGGCACCCGAAACTTCCCGAAGGACTAATCCCGCCCAGTAGCCCACCCGCATCGCCAACGCCGCCGTCAGCAAATCCCCCGCTTTCCCTCGGATGCCATCCGTTCCAAACAACGCCCCATCCGGTAAATGTAGATCGCCCCAAGTTGGATTGGATTGCCCCAAATTGGATTGCATAATATTAGACTGCACGATGTCGGACGCTAAATCTGTGGGTTTCGTAGACGAAATAACCATTGCTAACTTCCTACCGTGGCCGAAATTGATGTTGGCAGCTTATTCTACACTCCTACCTGCACTAGCAGTGGCTCAAAGGCATTCCACGACAACGCCCGATCGATGTAGCGCGGCGTGTTGGGATCGTAGGGGCTGTGCAGACGATCGATCGCCTGAATCTCCGCATCCTCCGGAATAACCGGAACCTCAGGATCAAACGCCGTCGGACACATTAGCGAGCTAGAAAAGCCTTTGAAAATGGCCACCTGATCCGGGGTTCCTTGAATTTCTAGTGTCACTATTAAAACTTCCTGTGGACACTGCACGGTGTACGCTTCCAATCGCAATCCTTTTGACGTCATCATGATTAAAGTATTCCCCTACGCACTTCCCGACGCATTTTCTTGGGCACTCGCTTACGAACTCTTTTACGAACCGAGCGCCGATCGTTTCCGCTTATTAAAACGAAAGAATACAAAGTACCCTAAGTACAGCACGTAGAGCACTAAGCCCACGACGCCAATCCCGCCAAGAAACCACGCCTTGGTGGTAGGGTGAAACAGTTCTTTAAACGCAAACGGTGGCTGCATCCACAAATAGCAGAGCGCTTCATTAGCCGGATCCAAAATCGCAATTCCCGGCAAAAACGCACAGCGTAGAACCGGAAGTTGAAGCAGTGCGCCTATCAGACAGTAAGCACTCACGCTCCAGCGCCAAGCCGTCAACCCAAACTTCAGCGGGGACTCCTGCTGATCCTTAAGTTCGTCATTAATGTCTACCCAGAACCACAGCGCGATCGGCACCAGCACTCGTGCCAACCAGCCCGTAATAAACCCGATCGGAATCGCCCCAATCAGTAGATAAGTGCTAATCGCCAGCAAGCTCGAAACTCGCCAGTAAATCACCATAAGCTGCGTGATCGGCTCGTTCTGTTTCACAAATGACCCGACGAGCAGCACCAACGGCACAATCACCGTGAGCACCACAGCCAGTCGATAATCGGTCCAGACCAGTGAAGGAATCCAAGTTGGCATAGCAGGATGGCAATTGAGGCTAGGTATTTCAGGTTAAACAGCTCAGACCATACCATTTCTCACCTTACAAAACACGACCGCATCTTAAAATTCCGTGGGAAAATAAGATGCGGTCGCGCTTTACAACAGATATCCTACATAGACGCCCCCGTGGACGGCTGGATTCGGTCACGATTAGTTGTCGTAAACCAAACATTCAGTTGCGTCGGGGTTCTCGTCACAGTAGCGCTCAAGAGAATTCTTGGGCTTAGCACTCCGTTGATGAGCCGCTTCAGCCCTGAGTTCTTCTAGGGCGTCCTGCTCAGACGCACACGCCTTAGAGTTGATACCGTTGATGTCACAGACTTCACGAGCCTGTTCGCGGGCTTTTACGATAGTTTCTTCGAGATTGTTACTCATAATGCTGTTTCCAAGCGCTCTTCTAAAAGATCAAACGGTCTGACGTGAGGAAGTCTCAGTCATTCATTTGTTAGTCTAACCTGCCTTTTGACATCTGGGGATTGGGAAACCGTCTACAAACTAGAGTGTTCGTGAACGCGATCGCAGGGAGGTTTTTTCTTGTGATAGTCTAGATGTATCCCGGCTTCCCCCTGTAACCCCTATGCAATGGACCTCTGCCCTCTCTAGCAAGGCTTCTTTGGAGGCATCTTTACACGATGTCTTGACTCGCGCTCGCGCCAATTTGATCGGGGAGCCGACTTTAGCATTTCTTTTCATTTCATCTGCCTTTACCAGTGAATATGCTCGGGTGATGCCGCTAGTGGCCGAACAGTTGCCGGGAGTCCCGCTGATTGGCTGTAGTGGGGCGGGAATCGTTGGGACCATGCCCGATTCTCAAATCCGGGAGGCTGAAGAGGAGGTCGCTATTAGTCTCGTGCTGGCGCAGTTACCGGGAGTCGAGGTGACGCCGTTCCATGTAGACACCGATCGGCTGCCGGATCTCGATGGTTCGCCGGGGGCTTGGTCTCGTCTCATTGGTGCGGATCCAGATCAGTCGCCTTGCTTTATTATTTTCTCGGATCCGTTTTCACGGGGAATTAAAGATTTTCTAGCTGGGCTGGACTATGCCTATGCCGGGATGCCGAAGATTGGGGGAGTCGCAAGTTCAGGGGTGCCTAGTGGGGCGATCGCCTTGTTTGCCCATGGTCGGATGTACCGCGAGGGGACCGTGGGCGTTGCGATTTCGGGCAATATTGAATTAGAGACCATAGTCGCGCAGGGATGTCGTCCTATTGGGGAGCCGTTCCGGGTGACGGAAAGTGAGCGCAATATTATTTTGAAGATGGAGACAGAACCAGCAGCCGTCGGACGGATGAAGCCGCTGGAGCAGCTACAAACGCTAGTCCAATCCCTTGATGAGGACGATCGAGCGTTGGCACAGTCGGCGCTGTTTGTGGGTGTGGCGCAGTCGGAGTTTAAGCAGTCGCTAGGAGCGGGGGATTTTCTAGTGCGCAACTTGATGGGCTACGACCCCAAGGAAGGGGCGTTAGCGGTGGGCGATCGCATTCGATCAGGGCAACGGATTCAGTTTCATCTGCGAGATGCGGCTACGTCGGCAGACGATCTCAAAACGCTATTGCGAATCCATCGGATACAGTCCATTGGAAAAACTCAGGCGATCGGGTCGCTGATGTTTGCGTGTTTGGGCCGGGGGGAGGCGCTTTACGATGAGCCAAACTATGATTCGCGTATGTTTAGGGAACACTTAGGCCCAATGCCCATGGCGGGGTTTTTCTGTAATGGCGAGATAGGGCCAGTCGGCGAAAATACCTATCTTCATGGATTCACGTCCGTGTTTGGCATTTTTCGGCCAAAGCATCCTTGAACTATTCCACTAACTGATTTTCCTGTCGAAGGAAAGACTCAATAAACGGATCGAGATCGCCATCCATCACATCCTGAATAGCCGTCGTCTCATGACTGGTGCGTAAATCTTTCACCATTTGATAGGGATTAAAAACATAGTTTCGGATTTGCATTCCCCAAGCCGCTTCTACAATGTCTCCCCGAATTTCTGCAATTTCCTCTGCCTTTTGTTCCTGAGCGACCACGAGTAGTTTGGACTTTAGAATGGCCAACGCTTTCTCTTTGTTTTGCAGTTGACTTCGTTCCTCCGTACAGCGCACCGCAAGGCCCGTTGGGATATGCTTAATGCGGACCGCTGTCTCTACTTTGTTCACATTTTGTCCGCCTTTTCCGCCTGCACGCGAGGTTGTGATTTCCAAATCTTTATCCGGAATATCTAACTGCACTTCATAATCAATCAATGGCATCACTTCCACCCCAGCAAAGCTCGTTTGCCGCTTATCATTTGCATTGAACGGCGAAATCCGAACCAATCGATGCGTGCCCTTCTCAACTTTCAAATAGCCATAGGCGTAGCGACCCTCAATTTCGATCGTCACCGACTTAATCCCCGCTTCCTCGCCTTCAGACATATCTAAAGTGCTGACTCTATACCCATGCTTCTCCGACCACCGCACGTACATCCGTAGCAACATCTCCGTCCAATCCTGCGCATCGGTACCGCCCGCCCCCGCATTAATCGTCAGACGTGCGCCCTTGGTGTCGTAGGGACCCGAGAGCATTTGCTGAAGCTCCCACTGATCGAGATGGTAAGAAAGCGATCGAACATTCTCCTGAGCCTCATCAAGCAACGACTGATCTAGCTCTAATTCCAACAGTTCTAAAACCGTCGAAGCGTCATCCAACTGCATTTTCCATTTTGCATAGCCTTCTAAATGCGACTTATACTCATTCAACTCTTGCAAAGTGGCCTGGGCAGAGGTCTGGTCGTCCCAAAATTCTGGCTGCGAGGCGACTTGTTCGAGATCTTGAATCTTAGCTTTTAGCGCAGGAACGTCAAAGATAGTCCTGAGTTTTACCCAGGCGATCGGTGAGCACATCAATCTCGCGTTTCAGTTCAACGGTATCCATTCAGTTCAGCAGCAGGTAAAGAATAGCGAGCCTAAATTCTAGCGACTTTTGAGTCGATCGTAACGCCTGCTACTTAATCCACGCAAACACGTCATCTCATCAAAGGGTAAAATTTCAGCCCCATCACCAAATCTTCGCCATCTTTAGCACAAATCCCACTAACTCCGGTCCGTAGCTCACTCCATCCGGGTTGTCTAGGATTTCAGGTACCTGACCCGATCGATAAAGGTACACTTTGCGCGCTTTACGATCGATGAGCAATCCTAATCGAACCCCATTTTCGATGTACTCCTGCATTTTTTCTTGCAATGATTTCATTGTGTCACTGGCAGATCGCAATTCAATCACGAAATCAGGAACAATCGGTGCAAACGAGTCTTTCTGTTCATCCGTCAGAGCATTCCACCTTGCGGCCAAAATCCATGAGGTATCAGGCGATCGCGTTGCCCCATTAGGAAGTGTAAATCCAGCACTAGAATCAAACACCTCACCCGTCCCATCACTGTCCGCCCAGTTAGCAACTTGTTGTGAGATTTTAAGGTTTCGATTTCCGGTGTCTGAAAAAGCGGGGGGCACAATCGTAATTTCTCCAAGGGCCGATCGTTCAATGCGTAATTCAGGGTTGCTCAAACAAAACTGATAAAATTGTTCATCTAGCATTGCCTTTGACGCTGTTAGGAACCCAAGATTGATTTTGATATCAGCAGATTCGGCTTTGATGAGTAAGCTAGTCATACGGGATGGTCCTCGCTCAATACATCGGTGATCTTATGCTTTAGTATACCAATACTGCGATCAAACTAAGCCTTGAACGATTGCGCGCGCAGTCTCTTCCGGCTTTTCCAAGTGCGGAACATGGCCACAATTTTCGACCCAAGTCAACTGTGCCTTCGGAATGGTTTTTTCAAATTTTGCCGCATCTTTTGTGCCTAAGATACGATCTTGACGACCCCAAATAATCTGCGTCGGGGCAGAAATATGGCTAATGCGATCGCCTAGGAACCCGTAGCCGCCGCTTTTTGTAAATGCAATCAACGATCGACTCCACCCCGGCATCTCCAAATGCAATGCCGCACACAGTTCTGCATCTGCCGTCACAAAAGCAGAATCATAGTACGCCCGCTCGCTGACCTTCTGGCGAACCTTAGGCTGCCGGAGAAAATCCGTCACAGCCTGTCCCAACGGCTCAATGAAAAACTTCGCCAACACCGGACCCTTCGCAAATCCTGCCGCATCCAGCAACACTAACTGCTTCACCGCCTCCGGATAGGTCAGCGCAAAGTCGATCGCCGCAGCCCCGCCCATCGATGCCCCCACCAAAACCATCGGTTGTCCAATACAAGTCTTCCAAAAGGCATGGAGGTGCGCCTTGATCATCGCCGGGTCAAACTGCGCTGCCACCGATCGATCCGTAAACCCAAATCCCAACAGATCCACCGCCCACACTTGATGCGACCTTTTTTCTAACTCCGGCATCAACCGCCGAAACTCAAACACTGAACTATCGAACCCATGGAGCAAAACGATCGGAGCATTCGAGGGTGAATCTGACAGTGAATCTGACGGCGAAAACTGGACAACGCTGGTCTCAATTTCGACATTTCCCATCAAAATCGATCGGCGTTGTATCCGCATCGCGAAGTCTATTGAGGTCGTTTCAGTCAAATTGGCCGCAGTAGAAGGAAGGAACGCAGGAAACATAGTTTTTGGTCACAATGCGAATTTGAAAATACTGACAGAAAAAGCACGTATTCTGGGCATCCTAATCATAGTTACGGACGGCAACGAATTTTTAAAAGGTCTTCCGTAAGACTAGAATTCAATGCCCAAATTCTTGTAATAAAATTGCACGAGTTTTCCAATCAGCGGTTATCTTGTATTATCGCGCTTATTTACCCGCATTTCGTCTCAGGAGTTAATCGCCATGCCATTTCCCGGTTTTTCCAGCGGGTATGACACCCAGTCCCTCCAAGCTCCTACCCCTCTCCAGACGCCTGGATTAACTCCTCAAACCCAACAAACGCCTAGCCGCACTTCATCGCTAATTTTCGTCGATGCTGGCGTCCAGGATGCGGGGGAACTGATATCAACGCGATCGGCCAACACCGAAGTCGTCTATCTGAGCACCACCGAAGACGCCATAGATCAAATAACCCGTACCCTCCTCAAATATGACGGGATTTCCACCGTTCACATCTTCAGCCACGGCGACAGTGGACGACTGAACTTCAGCAACGGTTGGCTGGCCGCAGACAACATCAGCCACTACACCGCCGAAATCAAATCATGGTCCCAAGCCCTCAGCACCGATGCAGATATCTTGCTCTATGGCTGTGACGTCGCAGGTGGCGTAGCGGGAGCGGCTTTCATTCGCGAGTTGGCGATGCTCACTCATGCGGACATTGCGGCATCGACTAATAAAACCGGAAAAGGCGGCGACTGGATCTTAGAAGCTCAGACTGGATCAATCGAAGCGGCGATCGTCCCCGATCGAGCGCATCAAGTTGCCTATGGCTACAGTTTAGATCAGCAGGTCAGACTCCTTTCCCAAAGCGACCCAACTTTAGCGAGTAGCGCAGTCGGTGGGACCATTACGGAGAGAAGCGTCAGTCAAGATGGAAAACTCATTGTCTTCAGCAGCAGTGCAACCAACTTAGTCGCAGGCGACACCAATAATCGCAGAGATATCTTTCTCTACGATCGCCGTACCGCGACGCCCACCACCACGCTAATTAGTTCGAGCGCAATCGATCCTACCCAATCCGCAAACGGCGATTCCGTCGAGGCTTCGATCAGCAAAGATGGCCGTTACATTACCTTTTTGAGCAATGCTAAAAATCTAACCCCAGATGTCGTTACCGGAAACGTCAATCAACTCTATCGATGGGATCGAACCACAAACCAAACGACCTTGATTAGCAAATCAGCAACAGCAGTTGGGGATGGCAATGTTAGTGAAGCGGTCATGAGTAACGATGGGAAATCGATCGCATTTGTCAGCACGTCTAGCAATCTGAGCGGGAAGTCGGTGGGTGGAACGGCGATCGTAGACCTGAATGGGATACAGGATGCATTTCTATGGCGGGAAACGGTAGGCCCACTCCTCATCAGCATGAATTCGACGAGTAACCAAAGTGATTCTTCAGGGGTTAACTCTGGCATCGAAATTAGCGGCAATGGGAATTTCGTCACCTTTAATTCCAATTCAAATTTACTCATTCCAAGTGTACAAACCAGATCCAATGTCTATGTCTATGACGTTGCTAACAGTGATCTCAGTATTGCAAGCTTTGATGCCATCAACGACGTTGCCTTTGGAGCCAGTGTTGGCCCTGCGAAAGTCAGTATTACGAGCACAAATAAACTCCGTGTTGTATTTAGCAGCAGCTTTCCTGCAACGAGTGATACCAATGGAACAGAAGACGTCTTCGTCGCTGAACGAAGTCTAAGTCTAGGTTCTATCTTTGATGTCAAACTTGTAAGCCTCAAGCCAGGTGGGCTGACCAGTGGGAACGGGGATTCTAGCAATGCAGTCATCAGTGCAAATGGTCGCTACATCGCATTTACGAGTAATGCCAGCGATTTAGTGACGGGTGACACCAACACCAAACAAGATGTTTTTATCCGGGATCTAGATTCAACAACTCCAGCCACTGCGACCCGTTTAGTTAGCCGAAATAGTACGGGAGGTGTCCTAGGAGATGGGACGTCATCCAAGGTTCGGATCAGCGATGACGGTAACATTGTCACCTTTACCAGTGCAGCTACGAATCTGGTCGGTGGGGTTGTAGCCAATGATCCGAATGGAGCAGGTGAGGATGTCTTTACCTACAACCGAACTGACGATACGCTCACGCTTGTGAGTCAAAAAGTAGGGGCGGCAACCACAACAGCCGACCTTCCCACCAACGCTCAAAACATCCGAACCCTCCAGACACCGATCGTCAGTGGGGATGGCAGTACCATTGTCTACGCCAACGACGCGACAAACATTGTTAGTAAAGATACCAATGATGTGGCAGACATTTTTGCATTCAATGTTGCAACGTCCGCCAATACGCTCGTCACCACCGTCGTCAGCAATCAAAACTCCATCACAGGAGCCGGAAACTCGACCATTCAACCGATCGGATCGGTCAGTAAAGACGGTCGCTATGTCGTCTTCTCCAGCACCGTCAACAGCTTAGTAATCGGCGATACGAACGCACAACAAGATGTCTTTCTGCGGGACACAACCTTGCTTGCGAGCGATCCCAATGCGCTTAAACTGATCAGCCGATCGTCTGTCAGCACCAAGAGCGGTAATGGCTTATCCAGTCAGCCGTTCATTAGTGCTGATGGGAAATATGTCGTCTTCTCTAGCACGGCCTCAGACCTCATCTCTGGAGATAACAGTCTAAAGGATATCTTCCTCTACGACGTGACCAGCAGCGCGATTACCGCGATCGTCAGTCGGACAACGGCTGCTTTAGGCAATGCCGGATCGGATAACGCCAGCGTCGCAGTAGACACGTCGGGAGAAGTGTACGTTGCCTTCACGAGTCGAGCAAGTAATTTGGGATCCACGGTTTCCAATGGATTTAATAACGTTTATCTCTGGAAAAAATCAACCGGAGCAATAGCCCTTCTCAGTCGAACCACAGCAGGAGGAACGGGTGGCAATCAAGATGCCCTCACGTCGATCATTAGCGCAGACGGTAAATATGTCGCATTTTCTAGCATTGCTAGCAACCTTGAAGGCGCAGGAACGATCGATACAAACAACGTATCAGACATCTTTTTGTATGACATTACCGCCAACACGTTAAAACTCGTGAGCCAATCCGCCTTAGGAGCGATCGGGAATGATGCATCGTTCAATCCCGTGATTAGTGATGTGGGCGGTGTTGTTGCGTTTGAAAGTAACGCTACCAACCTAACGGCGATTGCAGACACTAACAGTGCGGCTGATATTTTCCGATCGGCGGCGGGTATCGTGTCTCTCGTCAGTGTAAATGCAGCGGGAACGGCGGCGGGGAATGCTGCATCAGGGCAGTCGGGACAACAATCTGGATTCACGGGAGTGAGTCTCAGCGCCGATGGGAGTTCGATCGCCTTTACCAGTTCAGCAAGCGATCTAAGCGCCACACCCGATACCAATTCCAAGTCAGATGTCTTCGTTCGCAACGTCAACAAAACCACTTTAATTAGCCAAGTCGCCGGGACCATCAGCAACGGCACATCCAGCAACGTCGTCATCAGCGGCGATGGACAAACGGTAGCCTTCATCAGCACGGCGACCAATCTTTCTCCCCGTGATACCGATGCCAATGCCGATGTCTACATCAGCAGCACGACAACGCCTGCCCCTGCACTGATCAGCAGCAACGTCGCCGGGACCGGAAGCAGTAATGCCGCAGCCGGGACGGTGAGCCTCAGCCGAAATGACGGATTCCTAGTCTTTGATAGCCGTGCCTCTAACCTCGTCCTAAATGACGCCAACGGTTTCTCCGATGTCTTCCTAAGGTCCACCAAATCGATCGTCGCCCTCAAAGCAACCACCAATACCGCAAAAGAAGGCAGCACCACCGAAAACGGCGTCTACGAACTCACCCGAACGGACGGCACAGGCACGCTGCAAGTCAAACTTAAGCTCGACACTCTCGTGCCTAACGGCGCTAAACCTGAGGACTTTATCCTCACCGCCGATAATGGTGTAGTCATTCCGATCGCCTTGGGAATTGCCACCGTCACGTTCGCCGACAGCATTAGCAAAGTCACCCTGACCCTCAAAGCGATCGCTGACAGCAAAGCCGAAGCCGACGAAACAGCCAAGTTCATCCTTGATTTGGATAGCACTTACAGCATTGATCCAACCGTTAATACCGGAACCGTAACGATCGCCGCCAACGAAACGATCGTCACAAGTAATGCAGACACCGGAGAAGGATCCCTTCGTCAAGCGATCGCAAATGCAAACGCATTCGCAGGTCCAGATATTATCAATTTCGCTCTTGCTGATCCCACGCAAAAAACGATCGCCCTTGCATCCGAACTCGCCGCGCTTAACACAGGTACGACTATCAATGGAGGAACCGCTGGAATTATTCTAGATGGAGCGATCGCTGGAGCAAATGCCAATGGCTTAACCCTCACAGGTGACGGTAATATCGTTAACAATATTACGATTCAAAACTTCAAGGGCAACGGTATCGCCATTGCAGGAAATAACAACACGATCGGTGGAACGACGACCACCGCCAATACCATCACACTAAACAATAATGGCGTTGTCGTTCAATCGGGAACCGGAAACCGGATTTTAGGCAATAAAATCACAAGCAATACGCTACTCGGCATCGACATCGCGCCGATCGGTCCCGATGCAGCCCCTGCGATCGTCTTCACCACCGCCCTTCCGACCACCACAGGCGCAACCCTCACCGGAACGCTAACGAAACCCGCTGGAGTTTATCGCGTCGAATTCTTCGCCAACACCACTCAAGATACAAGCTTGCAAGGCGAAGGTGAGATCTTCCTAGGCTTCAAAGACATCACCGTCGATGCCTCAGGAACCGCTGCCGTCACCTTTGATGCCACAGCAGTAGGCTTAGCCGGAAAATACATCACCGCCACCGTCACCGACGCAGCGGGCAGCACCTCAGAATTTGCCAAAAACAAACTCATCACCCCGCCATTACCGCTAGTCGAACTCACCGCCAGCGTCCCTGAACTTATTGAAGGCAACAGTGGCGTTTCAAAATACAAATTCAACGTCACGCTGAGCCAAGCTGTAACGACTCCCCTCACCCTCAGCTACCGAACGATCGCCGGAACCGCTGCGTCCGGAATCGCGACCGCCGGAACCGACTACACGGCTGTCACCACCGGAACCGTCACGATCGCCGCCAACACCAACACCGCCAGCTTTGACATCGACATCCTAGGCGACACCCGCTACGAAGTCGATGAAACTTTCCAAGTAGAACTGTTTGGACTCGACGCTACTGTCGTCGCGAGTGGCACAATCGTCGCAACCGGGAAGATCAAGAATGACGATGCCAAACCTACCATTTCCTTTAGCCAAACCACGGTCAGCCAAGCCGAAGGACAAGCTCCCCCGAATGGGAAAATGCCCTTCACCATCAACCTATCCAACGCCAGCGATGAAACCATCACCGTCGCCTACAAAACCATCGATGGTACGGCCATTTCCACCGCAGTTGGCACCAATCCAGCCGATTTCATCGCGGTTCCCGTTACCACACTTACTTTTGCCCCCGGTGATCTCACCAAAAATACTTCGGTTGAAATCATCGCCGACATCCTAGAGGAACCCGCCGAAACCTTCAGCGTCGAACTCTCCGCTCCGACCAATGCAATCTTTGCCGCCAGCGCTGCGACCATCACTGCCACCGGAACTATTCTTCCCGACGAAAAAGGTTACGTGTTTTCAGTGCTTCCTCTCAATGCTCCCACCGTACTTGAAGGCGCACTCGGCACCACCAAAATCGTTACCTTCACCGTCACGCTCGATCGAATTCCCACCGAAGACCTCACCGTCAATTACTCGACTGTGGATGGAACCGCCAGCGCAGGCACAGATTACGTCAATAAAGTGGGGATACTCACCTTCAAAGCGGGAGGGACGCTTACCCAAACAGTGGATGTCGTGGTCAATGGCGATGACATTGTTAATGGCAATCGCGACTTCACGCTAGAGCTGAACAACCCCACTGCGGTCCGAGCGACGATCGACCCCGCCAAAAAGACCTCTCTCCTGACGATTATTGATGACGATCTGCCCAAAATCTCGTTCAACACTGACGACATCAAGCGCTTTGAGGGACCCAGCGGCCAAGTCACCCAAGTCGGTGTAGTGGTGGAACTCTCTGCAATCAGCGATAAAGACGTCACGGTTGAATTCACAACCTCAGATGGAATAGGACCCAATGCCGCGACCGTCATCGACAATGACTATGTTCCTCGAACTCTCGCGGGTCAAAAAATTACGATCGCGAAGGGACAACTCAGCACAACGGCCTTTTTCACCATCAACGGCGACGACAAAATTGAGGCCGATGAGACCTTCCTTGTGAAGCTCTCCAATCCGATCGGAGCTGTACTCAGTGGACCCGACACCAAATCGGTTGTTATCCTAGACGACGACCAGGCCATTGCCAATCGTCCGAACGTCAGCATCACCGCAAACCCCGATGCAACTCAACCTGAAGGGAACAGCGGAACAAAATCCTTCAGCTTCACAGTCACCCTCGACAAAGCGCCAACTACGGGCAAAGATGTCATGGTGAATGTGGCTACGATCGATGGCGTGGGTTTAGGCGGCGCAATTTCAACAGGTGCAACTCCCGACTTTACCGCCAAAAATCAAACCCTCACCTTCATCGCAGGTGGCCCGCTCTCCCAAACCTTCACCGTCCTCGTTAACGGCGACACCCAAGTCGAACCCACGGAAACCTTCACCGTCCAACTCAGCGGCGCAACCAATAGCACCCTGACCACTAGTAATTCGATCGGCACCATCATTGACGATGACGCCCCCGCTAGCACCCCACGACTTAGCATCACGCCCATTAAAGGCAGTGACACCGAAGGCAACACCGGAACCAAGACGTTGACCTACGCCGTCACCCTAGACAAAGCCCCAACAGCAGGTCAACCTATTACTGTCGATGTAGTGACAGTGGATGGAACGGGTCCTGCCGGAGCCATTTCCACAGGGCCTTCTGCTGATTTTGTGTCCAAAACTCAAACTCTCACCTTCCTCTCGACCGGAGCACTCACCCAAGAGTTCAGCGTCACCATCAATGGCGACACCCAACCTGAAGCAACCGAGACCTTCACTATTGAGCTGCGGAACGCCAGTGGCGCAGTAGTCACCACAGGAAGCGCCATCGGCACCATCATTGACGACGACACCCTGTCCACCGCGCCACCGATTCTTGCCATTAGTTCCGTCAGTCTCACCGAAGGCAATAGTGGAACCAAGCCTTTCGTCTTCGATGTCAACTTAACCAACGGACCCGCCGATCGAGCCTTCACCGTTAACTACGAAATCCTAGATGGCAGTGCCACTCTGAGCGATAACGACTATCAACTACCTGCGGGTGGCCGCACGGGAACCGTTACCTTTAATAAAGGAGACGCTAAACAGTCTATTGTCGTGCAGGTCAATGGCGACAAAAAACTAGAAGGGAACGAAACCTTCACCCTCAAACTCACCAATCCCACCAACAGCGCCAGCTTCACCCCCGGCGGCGATCAGGCGATCGGCTCCATCCTTAACGACGACATCGCAGACCCTGGTAACAACATCTCCCTCGATAGCCTCAACGACCTCCTCTGGCGCAATCCCACCACGGGCGAAACCGTCCTTTGGCAGACCAATCTCGGACCCACCACCAAAACCTTCAATGCCGGCAGCTTGCGATCGTACAATTCTCCAGAATGGCGCTACTATGGCAGCGCTGACTTTGATGGCAATGGCGACACTGATCCTCTCTGGCACAACACTCAAACTGGTGAATTGCACATCTGGAAAATGAATGGCAGTGTCGTTGAAAGTGTCATTACAGATGTACTGCCCAGCACCTTAAGTGGTGGACGAGTCGCGGCTGAATGGTCGGTAAAAGACATCTCGGACTATAACCAAGATGGCACCCCAGATTTAATTTGGTACAACTCCCGAACGGGTGCCGTTGACTATTGGGCCATGAATGGATTACGCTTTTTAAGCGGTGGAACCGTTCAAGTCGTGAGCGATTTAAATTGGAAGATAGAGGCCATTGCAAACTTCTCTGGAGATGCCCAAAAAACCCTGTTTTGGCGGAACCAACAGACGGGAAGAATGGCCCTCTGGCGCATGGCAGGTGGACAAATCAGCTCAGCGTCCTACTTGAATTTCTCACTGCCCGACCTCACCTGGCAAGTCGCTACGACGGCAGATCTCAATGGCGATGGCACGAGTGATCTGGTATGGCAAAACCGAGCCACTAATGCAATCTCTGTGTGGTACATGAATCGCAATGGATTCATCAGTGATACCGCCTTACAAAATCCCGGCGAAGGCTACCGAGTTAAAGCCTCAGGTGACTTTAATCAAGATGGTGTAACGGATTTATTACTTCAAAACTCCCTTACCGGACAGAATCAACTTTGGTATTTCCAACAATCACCTAAGGGCATTGTCTATAGCAATAGCGCCTTCCTGGGAAATACCGTTCTAGGACAGCAGTTTTTAGGCTTAGGACAACTCGATCGATCGACTCCTCCAAGCTTACTCTGGATCGATACGACAACGGGCGATTTAGTCACCTGGCAAGTAGGCAAATCACTGTACGGCGGTGAATCTAAGATTACGGCATTGTCTAATTCAGAAACGAGAATTTTGGCCACGGTAGATTTAAATAGAGATGGCAAAGCCGAACTTTTGGTCCGTGATAGCATTACAGGATCAATAGAACTGGGCGATCTCACAAATAAAACCTACAATCGCATCACACTCTTTCCGCCTTTAGATTCAAACTGGAGCTACATTGGCAGTGGAGACGCAGATGCGGATGGCAATCCTGATCTCTACTGGCAAAATCAAACCAATGGAAAGACGCTCATTTGGAAAATGAATGGCTATCAATACGTCACGACGCTATCGCCTTTAGAAGTCGGCCCGAACTTTCCAGGCTGGCGAATCAGCAAAGTTGCTGACTTCAATGGTGACAAAAAGGCCGATTTCTTCTGGCGCAATACGGAAACTAATGCCACGGCTGTTTGGATTATGGATGGGGCGGCCATTCAATCTAGCGCCTTCATGTTTAATGTGGATCAAGCCTGGAAAATCGTGCAATCGATCGATCTCGATGGCGATGGCAAAGTTGATTTAGTCTGGCGCAACAGTGAGACGGGCCAAAATTCAGTTTGGCTCATGAATGGAAGTGCCTTGAAGCGAGGGATTGTATTACCAACGGTCACTGATTTAAATTGGCAAATCAAGGAAATTAACGACTTCGATCGAGATGGAAATGCCGATATCCTTTGGTACAATTCCCGACTTCAAACGGCGGTCTTCTGGAAGTTAAGCAATGGCCAGTTCATAAATGATGTAGTGCTGCCGAAGGTGATTAGTTCCAGTTGGGATCTAGTGGGAACGCGTGACTTCAACGCGGATGGTAGTCGCGACCTACTATGGCTGGATAAAGCAACTGGAACGCCGACAATTTGGTATATGAATGATATGAAGTATGGGACTTCGGCAAGCTTGCCCAATCTGAGCAGTCCGAACTTCCAACTGATTGGCCTTGATGATTATGCACAAACCCCCACTTGATCCATAAACTATCGTTTCCCCTATTAATTATGTTCCTCTTAGCCACCGCATTCTTAATCACTCAACTGCCAAATACACCCCCGAATGGGCCTGTTCCTCAGGAGATTCTTCGGCCTCAGGAGATGCGGGTATTGCCAGGAGCATTGGACCAAATTCCGGTGTTTAACAGCAATAGTCCAGAACTGGTGCTAAACGAAGGTATTCTGCTTTCGACGTTTCCTAAGGCTCAGAAATCCTTTGCAAATGCGCATCTCGATCGATCGTTCACGGGACGGTTTGATCTATTTACGCATCACATTGCGAAGGGAGGCGCTGAGGATTTACGGACGCTGTATGAAGGCGTCATTGTTTACAATCCAACCGCTGAACCTGTGACAATAGATATTCTGCAAGCGGCAAGCTATGTCAGTCAGCCCGATGCGCCGTTTATCGAGATGCCGTCGGTGGTTGAGAATCCTATTGGTAACGTGTACGCAGGGCCAGGAAGTCGATCGGTGAGTGACGTGTTGCGAGGGCGACGGCAAGATGTGTTTCCAGCGTCGATTACCATTGCACCGCAGCAGTATGGGATGTTGCTGAATCTCCCGATTCCCGTCAAGACGCTAATTCCCCCGGTGAATGGCCGATCGACGCTGATGCGGGTGCGCAGTAGTGGGAGGGTGTATGTGGCGAGTTTGGCGCTGTTTGCGAAGATGGATGTGCGCGGTCAAGAACGAGCACCGACCCTTGCGGAATGGCAAGATGTGGTGCAAACGGGTCAGCTTTCAACCCCACGAGATAAGACCCCCACTCCGATCGAACAGACAGCAGGAAGTCTAGTCTATGGTCGGGTGGCTGGGGTGGCAACGGGGTCGCGCTGGCAAGCTCAAGTGACTGATCTCGGAAAGAGAACCCTGGCCACCCCGCCGATTGGAGGCGCTTTTTCATATGGGATTAGCTTGCTCAATCGCGGGATGCTAGGCACGAAGCAAAACCAAAGCGCCAAAATGGAGGTTCGGTATCCCGATACGGCCTATCAAGCACACGGAAATTACGGCATTGAATACAATTTGACGCTGCCGTTAGAAAATCAAAGTGCGAGTGCGCAAACGGTGACAGTCTCGATCGAAACGCCGCTAAAACGAGAGGACACACAGAAGGGATTGCGTTTTTTTGAACCGTTGCCAAAGAGTGTCTTTTTTCGAGGAACGGTGCGGGTCAGAGCAGCGGATGATGCCGGGATGGCGAAGACGCGCTACGTGCATTTGGTGCAGCGGCGCGGACAAATGGGCGAACCCCTTGTCACATTGAAGTTAAAACCGAAAGAAAAACGACTGGTCCAGGTGGATTTGATCTACCCGCCCGATGCAACGCCGCCACAGGTTTTAACGGTTCAAACGATCGCAACGCCCTAGAATAGGCGACGATCGATTGTCCCATTTACAAAACAAGCCTCACAGTTGCTCGAACAATTGCAAAACTTTCGCTTCACTGCTGCCTAGAGTTTGGGCGATCGTATCCAAAAGTTGATCTGAAGGATGGGACCTGTAAATACGATCGAGGTTAAGGATTCATCATAGTGCTGACCAAATATTTTGTATCGGATAATCTTTGAATGCTGAATCGGCACTCATGAGAGTTAGATTCTGGTTAATGGATTGGGAAATGATCAGCCGATCGAAGGGGTCGGTATGATGGAACGGCAAGGTGCGATGAACATTAAGATCGCTGAACAGAATGGGAAGGAATTGGATGTTCAGTTGATTCAAAATCGCTTCTAGTTCATGAAATTCAATGCCTAGATCGAGTTTGCCTTTACCGAGTTTGATCGCGATTTCCCAAAGACTGGCAACACTGATAGAGATGTTGTTTCTAGCGTCTTCTAGGAGATTGATCATGGGCTTGTTCAGGTTGGAATGTCCTGCGATGTACCAAATCAAGATATGTGTGTCGATGAGGATGTTCATGGACTATTGGTAGTCGGCAAATTCTTCTAGTGGGGCGTCGAAGTCATCGGCGATCGTGACTTTGCCTTTGAGAATACCGAAGCCATTGCGTTTTTGGATAATGGGTTCGAGGGATTCCTGGACGGGTCGATTCCCACTTTGGGAGGTTTCACCAACGCGGCGGGAGGTCAGATATTCAATATAGTGTAATGCCTCGATTTGGAGGGATTCGGGGAGCGTGGTGAGCAGTGAGTTAATGCTGTCGATCGCATTGGTTTGTAACATCATGGTTTCCTCCTAGTCGCTCCATTATACTATCTCTCCCCCACAAGATCGCCCCCAGAATTGAGGTCCATCTTCCGTCCTCCGCCTTCCGTCCTCCGTCCTTCAAAGTTGCTCAAACAACTGCAAAACCTCCGCTTCGCTACAGTCGATCGCCTGAGCGATCGTATTCAAAAGTTGATCTGACGGATTGGATTGGTAAATGCGTTTGATATTGTTGAGGGTCATTGAAACCGAATGATTATCTTTAAACTCAACAAAGACTTCCAATGCTTTGAGGAGATTGTGAATTGCTTCTTCAGGCTTTTCCTCAGCTTCCGCAAGTAATCCCAATTGTCCATAGGTGCTGGCTTGGGAGTAGCGATCGTTGTATTCGATGTAGATTTGGAGGGCTTGTTGGTAGTCCTTGCGGGCTTGCTCATACTCCCGTAATTCCTGCGCGACAATGCCCAAGTGGTGGTACGTACTGGCTTGCTCGTAGCGATCGTTGTATTCGATGTAGATTTGGAGGGCTTGTTGATAGTCCTTGCGGGCTTGCTCATACTCCCGTAATTCCTGCGCGACAATGCCCAACTGGTGGTACGTGCACGCTTGCGAGTAGCGATCGTTGTATTCGATGTAGATTTGGAGGGCTTGTTGGTAGTCCTTGCGGGCTTGCTCATAATCCCGTAATTCCTGCGCGACTCTGCCTAACTGGTGGTACGTGCTAGCTTATGAGTAGTAATCATCGAATTTGATTAAAGAAGCAATTTGATGTCGGAGTAGCACTGAGTAAAAAGCTATTAAAATACCAGGACTGATTCGTACTAAAGTTCACAAGTCTCTGCGCGGGAAAATAAAATAATAGCTAAGCACCAATTAAAATCACCATGCAACAATGGAGGGCAATACAAATTAGATATCGGTAATTCATTTAGAGAAAGACTATGATAAATGCCGGAATAACTCACGTAATCAGTTATTGTTGTCCCCCAACTTTTTCTACGCTCCATCCATCCTACTATAAAGCAAAATTCTTCCCAGTTTTCGTCCTTGAGACTCATGGGGCTACCACAGAATTTCCAAAGCCCTTTCTGAACGCTAAATCCAAAATTACCATCGCTGGCAGTCACCCAGAGTTGGTCGATGGTCCTGAGATCCTTGCAGGGAAACTTTGTGAGACTCTCAGGATCCAGCCAGCCGTCGCTGACTCGGTTGGCAACCCGAAGCATAACCTGACGGGTTTCTAGGTCGGCTTCTTTCCATGATCTGGCCTTGAGCAGGTTGCGGAGCTTGCGGTAGTTCGCGCCCTTTTCGGAGTTGAGGGGGATAGCATCGATAGGTTGCTGGGCTGGTGCTTTAGGCTTGGTGGTAGCAGTGGGTGCGATTGGTGTTTCTGGAGCCTTAGACTTGAGGGCAGCGGATTGAGGTGCGGTTGGAGAAATGTTTGGCCGATCGATCTTCTTATCAATTCGATCGATTGCCTTCAACGCATCCATACGCTGAGACTTCACATCAGAAAGCTCAACTATTTGACGTAACAATCTCTTCGCCTCGACAAACTCTTCCTCAATCTCAGCATCGATCGCCATCTCCTTCAACCGTGCAACATCAGCCTCCGTCGCATGACAACTCAAAATCGGCTCATGATATTTCCAGCCCGGTTCCGGAATCACCAATGGCACCTGCTTACGCACTTTTCCCGATGCCTGATTCAATTCCGGCACTCGTGACGCTAAATACTGTTCTAGATCCTTGACGATCGTCGTCTTCCGCAACCCTTCCAGCAACGCATAGGTAAACGCCCCCTGCCCCAAAGCTTGAACCTCATAAGAACTCTCCCCACGCCCACAGGAAAACAGCGTAATAATTCCCTGCTGCCCCTCCCGCTGCTTCACCAACTCCCGCAACGAAACCTCGATCGACTCTACATTTCTCTCATCCGGATCTCGCCCCTCACTGCGACACATATCCAACACAAGAACAATGTTCTTTGCATTGCATTTCCGCAGGTGTTCTGTCACAAAGTGAATTGAAATGGCCGTCCCTGACAAATCTCTAGGATTGCCATCGATCGGCATCAAATGCTCCGCAATCCCATGCCCACTGAAGAAAAACCAAAGATTATCAGCATTCTTCGCCCGTTGGATCTGATGCAACAAAATATCTCGCAGAACTGACCTTGTTGCCTGCTTACTCCCCGCCATCCCATCCCCACAAAACAACACCTGATCCGACTTAAACCCCACATCATCACAGAGAAACGATCGCATTGCCAGCGCATCCGCCACTGCAAACTTCAGCGGAGACCCCGGCAAAAAATCATAGTCATTAATCCCAGCAACGATCGCCCAATTATTCGCCATGTCTCACACTCAACTTTCCAAAACAAACTCCTGTTCCCCCAGAATTGGGGGCTAGGGGGCTTTCTTCGTCTTAAACTTCAGTGTAATCCCTGCCTCAGCCCCCGCCTCGCCCCCAGCAATCAACTGCACCTGACCCTTGCCAGTAATCTTCACCGCCAACTCCACCTCCTCCAACGACAACCCCGACTCCGGCGGCACCTCCGCATTCGCTTGCTGAAACACCCGCCCCACCATCCGCACAAACTTCGCCATCTGCGCCTCAACGATCGCCGGATCAAGCTTTACAGGCCGCAACCGTCCCACCGCATTCCGAATCGGCTCACTCCAGCCACGTTCCTCCGGATCAACCTCAAACTCCTCATCCGTCAAAATAATCAGCACATCTTGCTCATCCGTCATACCCAATCTCCCCATAGATGTCCATCACAGTATACCGGGGCATTCCCTTCCATCGGGGCAAAACGATTCTAAATCTCCTTATAGTTTGAGATATCACGGTCTACCTTGGGTCTCGATCGCCCCAAGAATAAGAAATGAGCTTTGAGAATGGAACGCGCTAGTATGGCTTCAGTAGAGAGATCTAATTCACATGAGAAACAAAAACCAACTCCTCGAAACAATCGCAGACTTGCCAGAAGATCTAATTGACCAGACTTTAACCTACGTACAGACCCTACAAAATCCCATCCGATCGACCCCAGGGATTTGTGGCGGACATGCGCGGATTCGGGACACCAGAATTCCCGTCTGGACATTAGTGGCCTATCGTCAACAGGGCGCACCAGACGATGAACTCTTGGCAAATTATCCCGGCCTAACCTCCGCAGACCTCAGTGCCGCTTGGGACTATTATCAACAAAACCGTGAGTCGATCGACCGTGCAATCGCCGAAGATGAGTAAGTTCGATGCTATTACAGTTTTATTCCAACGAGAATTTTCCGATCGTTATGGTTAATCTGCTTAGAGCCGCAGGTCATGATGTCTTAACTTCCTACGAAGCAGGTCAGGCAAATCAGCGCATTCCGGACAATCAAGTTCTTCGTTACGCAACATCAATCCATCGCATCTTAATTACAGAGAACCGACAAGATTTTATTAATCTCCATGGCGTTACACTCGATCATCCCGGCATCATCATTTTCAAATCCGATCGTGACTATATTGGGAAGATCAAGGCTATGAGCGATTTCTTAACGATCGATAGTCAACCATTAGAGGATCGATTGCTAAGGATCAAAAAACAAAACATGAAAGCGATCGGACCTACTTTTGGCGTTCAAGAATACTTTAGAAATTGACCCGAACTCACCCTCGAACACCTCCTCCAACAAGAAATCTGCGGCGAAGACGACAGCATCCGCAGCCTCATCCAAAGCCTCAAAAAGAACCCCGGCAACGCCGCCCTCATCACCGGAACCATCACCGCCCTCATCAACCTCTCCGGCTTCCCCTTCCCGATCGATCCCGCCCTCGCTACCGGAATCACCCTTTACCTCGCCCACATCAGCATCGACGTCTTCTGCGAATGGACCACCCCGCAAGAATGAGAATTTTCCGATCGTTATGGTCCATCTGGTGGATGAAATCCCATCATTGCCAGGACATTGCGCATATTCATGACACTCTCTCGATTGGTTTCGAGGAGTTCAACCGTGGCTCGACCTGTGGGTGTCAAACCCAGCATTTTTGAGCGCAACGGGAATATACTCACTCATAGGTAACGCTTGGAATACCGAGAGTTTCCATAAGGTCGAGGAGAGAGACTTGTCGCAGTTGCGCGAGTTGGGCGAGGGACTCTAGGCGTTGGGCACCGAAAGCTTCGATCTGCTTGCTGAGTTGAATGAGGGTTTGATGCTCCGAGTCGGTAAGCTTCTCAGCTTCTCGTTGAGTGCGGAGAGTTTGGTATTGTTGCCGCAGATTGATAGGAATGCCTTGATTAATTTGTTCGAGGAGGAGGGCTTCTTGATTAGGGATGACAGGTGCTTTACGACGGGCACGCAGGGTCACGACCTGTTGGAGTAGTTGGTCAAGGTCAGCTTCATTGAGTCGATTTGCGGCCTGAATGAGTTCGTTAAGGCTCATGGGATCTGTGAGGAGATATATTTGATTTTAGCGCGATTCTCTAGAACTCCTATGCCCTCTAGGGATCCTTCTGACGCAATACAAGCTTGTAATTGTCACTAACGTTCGATCGATCGCAAAACCGGGCACCCTGAAAACAATTCAGTCATCGTCTGTAAGCCTCGAAAAATGGGCCTTACAGCACTATTCAGGAGCATCCGTACCATGTCATACCAAAACATCTCCGCACAGATTTCACCCGCTGACCTACAAGAGATCAAAGCAGCACTCACCAAGATCGAAACCAAACTCCCCTTCCTCGTCCATCTAACGATCGAAGAACGCCGCAAAATTGTCAAAATGGGCGACAAAAGTTTGGCTTTTGTCAACAATAGTTTGGCAGCAGCTCAGTCTAATCCCAACGTCTTGCCCGTTAGTTTTGACGTGAATGAATTCAAAATGGACTACGAACTCGCAATGGCCTTGAGCGAGATTCATATGAACCTCCAGCAGCTTAACGAAAAAGTTGATGACACATTGATGGCCGTGAGTGGTGAAGTCATGACTAGCAGCCTCACCGTCTATGACTACGTAAAAACCGCCGCAAAAAAGACACCGGGACTTAGAGCGATCGCCGATCAGCTAGGGGAACGCTTCAAAGCCTCCCGCACCAAAGCGCCCAAAGAAGCCACCGCCGCCTAACCCCATAAAAGGCTCACTGAAGCATATCGATCGCTAACCCGTGAGCCTTTGAACTCCGCTACCCGAGCTTTGGACTCCGACGACGGACCTCTGAACTCCAATGACGAGCCTTTGAACTCCGCTACCCAAGCTTTGAACTCCGACAACGAGCCGTTGAACATAGTGCGGTTCAAAGTGAATTTGTCCCTATCGCTAATTACAAACTAAAACCCGATCGATCGAATTGACCGTGGGTAACGTGTTTGGTTGGTTGGCAAATCTAAAACTTCTCAACCCTCAATTCTAGGAACATCGATCGACGTCTCATTCACCATCATCCTTTGCACCCCCAGCCGAACCACTGACAAACTCAAAATCACCAAAAACATCACCAAGCCAATAGTACAGCCATAGCTAATCTTGAGCTGCTGAAACGCTTGATTGTAGACGTAATACACGATCGTACTCGACGCATTGTTCGGTCCCCCGCTTGTAATCACATACACTTCCTCAAACACTTTCGTCGCCGAAATAGCACTAATCACAGCCACCAACAGCAAATAAGGCTTCATCAACGGCACCGTGATATCCACATGCTTCCGCAATCCATCCGACCCATCGATCGCCGCTGCCTCATACAAATCTGTCCCAATCCCCTGCAACCCCGCCAAATAAATCACCATATAGTACCCCAGCCCTTTCCACACCGTCACCGCCATCACAGAAAACAAAACAATCTTCGGGTCCGTCCGCCAACCTACTGCACCTAAACCCAGCGCACCCAAAACTTGATTGAACAACCCATTGGAATCGTAAAGCCACTTCCAACAAATCCCCGCCACCACCATCGAAATGACAACAGGCGTATAAAACATCACCCGAAACCATTGAATGCCCCGCAGCTTCTGATTGACGAGGATTGCAAGTCCTAACGGCAACGTCACCAGCAAAGGCACCACACAGATCAAATATAAAACCGTATTCCAAAATGACTTCCAAAACAGATCGTCCCGCCAAAGAATTCTAAAGTTCTTTAACCCAACCCATTCAGGAGCGCTCAGCAGGTCATAATCCGTAAAGCTTAAATACAGCGCTTGGATTGCTGGATAAAATACCGTTAGCATCAGCAGAATTAACGCAGGTGCTAAAAACAAATAGGGCATAAGAAACTTCGATCGCACGCTTAATCCTCTTCCGCCTCAACCCGACGAATCGATCGACGGGGAGGCAACACCTGAACCCGACGACGACTAGCCGTCTGAACCGTAGGTAAATACGCCGGATAGTCATCGTGGACAACTTCAATAGTGCGACCTCGATTTTGGCGCGACAGCAGGACAAACATTCCCACTAATGCAATCCCACCCCCAAAGGTCAATACCATCCCACCCAAAGCCCAAGGCAACCCCGAAACCATATTCGTGGCAACCTGATCCGACGCCGACGCAACCGGTTGAACAGGCTGAGACGCAACGGTCGGAATAACCTGAGGACTCACCATCCCTGTCCGAAGCTGCGTCGTCATTGTATCCATAACCGTCTGCTGACTACGCATCTGGGCCTGTAGCTGCTCAATCTGGGCCTTCAGCGCCTCTACCTGGACCGAAAGCTTGGCATCTTCATAGGGCGTGCGTCCGATGCTTACCGCTGGTGAAGTCCCTGGCAGACTGGGCAATAGTTGACCCGTCGCCGGACTAATCGCTCCTTGTCCAAGGGATAACTGAGGTAGTTGAAAAGACTGCGCTTGTGGCATTAACGGCGAACCAATAGTCAAGCCACCGCGCATCACCACCAATGCCGCTAACCCGGACAGTGCCGCACCACCTAAAAATGAGGTTGTATCACTCATTGCTCTAGCCTTTTTGTCTTGATTGAACTCAACTCAACAATCAGAAATTTCATCAGGAACTAAGATTGCCCCTCATGATAGCCGCATTTATAGTATTCGATCGCACAAATTTTGAGTTCACAAACTTAGATCTTTGTGACTCAGCCATAGAGTCAAGATTATCCCTAAACTCGTAGACCCTAAGTTACCCGATCGATTGTGCAGAGTTATGCGGAAAACACGGGACAGAGGTTGAAGAAGCTGAAAGACAATAGTATTCATTTTTCATTTTGCTACAATACACTCAATCCATGAAAACGCCAGATTTTATTCGGTTTGCAATGGCGATCGTCCCCGTACGAAACCCCTATGCAAACCCTGAATCACCTTACTCCTCTCCTGATGCAACCCACGGCGAGCATCGAGGTCCCCAAAAGCCTATGTCACACCAGTCTAAGTCACACCTGTTTCATCAGCCTTCAGACCCATCTTCATCTCAGTCCGATCATCCTCAGCACCTAGCAGACCACTCACACAGCGCGTCCTCCGAATGGCCTGCGCAAGATAGACGACGGTTGGGCAGTTACCTCTTAGAGGCCGGACTGATTAATGATGCGCAAATCGAAGTCGTTCTTAACGATCAGCAAATGATGCAAGAAATGCGCTTTGGGGAGGTCCTTGTCGTCCGAGGCTGGATTAAACCCGAGACGATCGATTTTGTAATGAGGCGCGTCGTGGAACCCGATCGGGCCTATCAAGGACATCAGGAACAACCGATTGTTGACAACACTCAACCCACTCTCCCTCCTGAAGTCAGTCCACCGCTCTTCCCCACTTCGCCCCCTCAATCCAAAGTCATGGCACGGGCACGAAGTGTAGACGGGGACGTTGAGTTTGACATTGTGGATGAGCGATCGCAGAATTTGCCCCCGACAACGCCCTTTATCCGAAGTACCGATTCAGGTCAAAGTCGCAACGATCGCAAATCCCTGCCGTCTATTCCGGATGGAGACGGCGTGAACTGGGCGGGTTAGCCGCAGGTTTGCGGCCAAGAGTCAACTCTATGGCTGGAACGACTGGGTACATCGTCCGCTAGTCGGACGGAGAGTCGCTGCGTAGTGACGGCTTACGGGATGGACCGTTTCGTCCGACTCATCGAAAAAGATCCGATCGATGCCGATGCCATTGCGGCCATGTTCCGGGCCGGAGCTGTGAATATATTCGCCATTTCCCAGATAAAGCCCCACATGGGTCGCCTTAAACTCTCGGAATCGTGGCCCAAAGAAAATCAAATCTCCTGGCTCTAATTTTTCCACCGTCGTCTTGACGGGGATCAAAAATTCATCTTGCTCAAAGGCATCCCGAGGCAAATAAATTCCCACCGATCGATAAGCAGCCTGAGTCAGACCCGAGCAGTCATAGTCGGGTCCCAATGTGCCACCCCACAGATATTTGTGAGGCGTCGCCATGGCAGCATGGGTAAAAGCAATAATGTCCGGCATTAGTTCCAGCACCCGCTCGCGGGTAAACCGGGGCGGAACGTAAATAGATTCAGCCGGAGTCAGCTTCGGCCAATCCTTCACATCAACCCAGCCACAATAAGAATCATCCAGCAGCTTCACCTGAAACGATCGAGTGGGTGGTACGATGCCATCGAATTCGACATAGCGATCGGTCGCGGCCTGCGTCACCAACTCACTCAAATCACTGAAGCTGTACAGGTTAATAGGGCCAACGGTTTTATATTGTGGCTTCGGGACTCGCATTTTTATCTCCGGTTGGTTTTAACGTTGATTTAACGATGGGTTGATTTCATTACTGATGGTGTTTAGTCATGGCATTTTTCAAAGAAGACGCATTTCTGCAAACCCTGGGCGATCAAATTTTAGACGCCACTTGGGACGCTTTTCCAAAACTAGCCAAAAATCAACTGGCGATGACCTGGCTGATCTACGACCAGCCTTTCGTCAACACAGGAGGTGCGCTAAGTCCGCTAGAGTTCTGGAGCCGATCGCCGCTAGGGTTTAGCTATCGAGGCATTGAGCCAATCTATCCTGCCAGCGTCGTCAAACTGTTCTATCTAGTAGCAGCGCATGAGTGGCTAGAGCAAGCCATGGTAGCCCCAAGCCAGGAATTCGATCGCGCCATGAGAGATATGGTTGTCGATTCTAGCAACGATGGGACGGGCTTAGTGGTCGATTTCCTGACCGGAACGACTAGCGGACCCGAACTCTCCCCAGAACCCTTTGAAACCTGGAAGTATCAGCGCAATTTCGTCAATCGTTATTTTCAATCGTTGGAATGGGAGGAGTTTGAGGGCATCAATGTTTGCCAAAAAACCTGGGGCGATGGACCCTACGGGCGCGAACGATCGTTCTATGGTGAGACATTAAACAACCGAAATAAACTGACCACCGACGCCACCGCCAAACTGCTCCACGGAATCATCGGCGGGGTAACGGTGTCCGCAACGCGATCGCAAATCATGATGGACTTTCTAAAGCGATCGATCGACCCTCAAACCCTTGAAGCCGACCCAGAAAATCAGGTCAGCGGTTTTCTAGGAGACGGCCTCCCGCTTCAGTCTCAACTCTGGTCTAAGGCGGGATGGATGAGCAGCGCTCGACACGATGCGGCCTATATCGAAGTGCCTGGAGTAACACCCTATCTGCTGGTCGTTTTTACTGAAGGGACAGAGAATAGTGCTAGCGAATTAATCTTGCCGTTTATCTCATCTCAAGTACTCTCAAAAATGCGATCGCGCAAGTCACACATTTAAGTCCCAGTCTGAAAGTAGCCCCGTCATCAAGATTATGTGAATTTACGCAGAGAATTTTACAAACAGTAGTAGACAATACACAAGTTAAGCTCTGACTGTCGCAATAATAAGAAAGTGTCCTAGAGTCAAATCACCAAAATTAGTCAGCTCCCAACCGGAGCTGATTTTTATTTCTTAAATTTCTTTTCCAGCTTTTAAACCATTGATGATTTCCAAGGAGCCATGTCTGCTAATAGAAGCTTGGATTCCATAAAATAGCTATCTATCTCTGGACAGAAAATAGCCAGAGAGCCTAACTCACTACTTCAGAAATCTCAAAGACTTGGCCATTAAAATCTTTGACCAAGAAATCTAGAGGCCGATCGTTCCGAATTTTGTGCTTGAGGTCGAGACGTTGGACTCGCATGAGGATCTGATCAAGGCAATCGCGATCGAAACAAATGTGACGCTGGCGATCGTTATCTCCGAGGCTAGCTCCGGAAATAACGTGGATTTGGACATTTTTTCGCAGTTGATACCAGAGTCCATCATTTCCAGCACCTCGAACGGTCATGCTGCCAAGATTTCCGGATAAATACAGCGGGTTGATGCCAGCTGTCCCCAACGATTGTTCATAGTTATAGTAATAGTGCAGAGGAATGTCCGCCGCATTGAGATTGAGCAAGCCTGCATAGAATTGGCGTGCGCCGTCAAGATCAGAGACCATGACGGTATACACTTTTGGCGCGCCGCTGAGAAACATCCACATGGCTCCGCCATAGGCCGCCAGCAGCATAACCATGACGCCTTGGGTGGAAAAAATGCCGTCGCCTAGAGAGGACCAAAGGTTTGCAAGGAGGAAGGAAGTCATGGGAAGTTACCTAGCGCGGGAGTAGGCCGTCGGGTGAACAGGGTCGGGTATGAACCTATGTAGTGCTACTTTATCAATTTTTGATCGATTTTTCTGACGATCGATGAGTAGAAACCGAATTGGGCGTCTATGATGTGGCTACCTGCCGTGATGATCAGCATGATTCATCATGATTTGCGGGTATTTATCGGTCTTTTAACCGCATTTTTACCGTATTTTTGTGTCGATCCCTACTTTTCCTGAAGCGAATCATCCCTTAATCCAATCGGTCTCCCGATCGACCGATCAGGAACTTCTGACTCTTTTTCAGCAGTATCCGGACGTGGGTCAATATTTTGTTGCCCTTTTTTGCCGCTACAGCGCACTTCTCTACCGGGTCGTCCAGCACGCAGCTAAGTCTCCTGTTCAGACCGATTACCTCTTTGCGCTAGTGTGGCGGCATGTCTTTAATGAACTAGGGGGTCTTGATGCTGAAGCCCTGATTCAGGGCGGTGGGAGTTTCCAGAGTTGGCTCCTTGCTTCGGCGGCGACTTGTATTAATACCGTACAGCTTCCCCCGGTCGAAGAAATTCACTACGACATGCGATCGGCCTCTCCGCCCTTTTGGTGCTATCTCGATCGGGCCTTGGATGAGCTGCCGCCAACGCTGCGTCTGATTATCGTAATGGCTCAAACCTTCGCCTGGAGCGAGACTCGCATTTCCGCCTATCTTCAGGCAGAGGGTGAAATCATGACCCCCGCTGAAGTCAAACGTCAACTGATGATCGGATACCCGCTTCTCGAAACCCGTCTTCCTGAAGATATTCGATCGATATATCTAGTGAAGCCTACGAAATCTTGACAATTTGGACCCACTTCTTGGGGAAAATCCAAAAGTTATGCCTAAAGATGGATTTCATTAAGCAAGAAGGCCATAACAGACATAGAAATACTTGAATTCCTACGAGTATTTTTCTCCTGAAGTCTGGCTTGATCAGATTTTGGGCTTGAGAGTAGCGTGCCCATTGCATTGAGACGCTATTGCTTAAGCTGGAGTTCTGAAAATCTTCACGGTTCCTGAAAATTTTACTTGTTGTGCTGGAGTTCCTGCCATGAAATTGGCTCATCGGTTGTCTGTTGGGGTGATGGTTAGCGGGCTTATGAGCGGATCCACGTCGCAAATGCCTCTGATATCACCCTTCAACTCCGTCAGCATCCCTTTGGCCTGTCGTCACCCGATCGCCAACGGTTGGCTGATACAACGGCTGAAATAGCTCAGGTCCGGTCAAGCGACGCCATTCGTGCAATTTCAACTTGGCGATCGGCTGCCGAACAATACCGTTTACTCAATGACCTTGAAGGTCAACAACGAGCCTATCGTGCGCTTAGTCAGCTTTACGCCCAGCAACAGCGCCCCGTCGAAGCTGAATATGCCTTGCGTCAGACCCTGGGATTTGCTCGGGTGCGACGAGACTTTTCGGCGTTGGTGCAAAACTATAACGAAATTGGGACCGTTCTATTAGGTCGATCGAGTTCCACAGAAGCCGAAAAGAGTTTTTCTGAAGGATTGCGAATTGCGACGGATTTGGGGGACAGGGCAGGGCAGGGACTTGGCTGGACTAATCTAGGACTCGCGGCGCAGCGTAGGGGCCAAGATCAGGTGGCGATCGAGAGACTTAAGACCGGGATTGCTTTTTATCAGGGTACTTCAGACGTGGTAGGTGAAGCGATCGCCAGTAACTACTTAGGCGATTCCTACCGCAACTTAGGTGATGCCCAACAGTCGGCGGGTGCGCATTTGAATGCATTGATTTTGGCGAGAAGTAGTGGAAGTGTCGGCACTCAAGATCAGGCGATGGCTGGACTGGCCTCGGCCTACGATCGGGCCGGGTCCACAGATTCAGCCCGAAATGTCTTGGATCAGCGCTTAACTCTGGCCATGAGCGGCATCAATACCCTAGCCCGCGTGTCTGCATTTCGCGCCATGGCTGAGTTTTCTCAGCGACAGGGCGATCTGGCTGCCACCGATCGCTATTACCAAAAGGCGATCGCCATTGCCTCCAGTTCCGGGTTGACGGTGGAAGTGCGGGAAATGTCTCAGAAGTTAGAAAACCTGCGCCGAGGTTATCACTTGTCGCCTCTACGGAATGGTTGGAGATAGACGTAAAAACGAATTACTTGCGTTTTAGGGACGAGTAGCCTTCCTAGTTGGGTTGGAAGCTGCGGTGTAGACGGTAGCAGCAAGGTCCAAATCAAGCAGCGATCGCGCCACTTCTCCCTGCAAATAGTACGCATTGATATCACCGTTGGACCCGGTCACCCAATTCTGATCTTACAAGCCCTGACCTCACAAACTGGACTACAACACAACCGATCGTTCAGCTTTTGCCCGGAACCTATGAAAGCGATCGTCAGGTTCTACCCGGAACCCTTCATCGTCAGTTGGTCTTAAATCACGAAGGCCAAAACTATCGCTTTTTACGAACTGCTGAAACACCAGAACATCTGCGTCTGTGCTGCGACGTCTGTGAACGATCGAACCGCGCAATTGTAATAACGGTGCTAGGACTCGAACCTGCGTCAGGGTTCGGACTCTGGGAGCGCGTTTCGATCGAGGAACAGGGAATTGAGAATTAAAGACCCTTCAGCCAGTCTAACACCCGCGTATTCACGACATCAGGGCATTCATCATGGGGACAATGACCCACGTTTGGGAGATACACCAGCGTGAGTGCGGGATTGAACTCAACAAATTTTTTGGCGATTTTGGGCGGGACGAACTGATCTTTTTCACCCCAAATCATCAACATCGGCAGCGTGAAACCCTTCATTGCTCCCCGTGCCGTATATTCTGGCGGCAGCGCACGCTGACTCTGGACCATGGTAGCAAGCGCACGGGCAGCTCCGGGTTCGTAGGCAGGAGAGGACAGTAAATCAATGAGTTCCGCATCAATGCGCGATCGATCGGTATAGGCTCCTTTCACCCAATACCGAATAATTCCCGGCTGTCGAACTAGACGAAAAAAGGGTACAAAAAAGGGCGGGAATGTAATCAGACGCTTGACAATAGCGCCGATCGGAACCGTAAAGGCGCTAATTCTAGGAGACAACCCGATCGCTGAGAAGTCAGGTAAATTGAGCCATGCGATGGCCCTCACCCACTCCGGATGCTTGGCCGCTAGCCCCAATCCCACCACCGATCCCAGCGAGTTTCCCACCACGACCATCGATCGACCCACCACTTGCTCAATGAAGTCACAGACTTGTTCGACCCACAGCGCAGTGCCATAGACGGTGGAGGTTTTTTGGGAGGACCCGAAGCCAAGCAGATCAATCGCGTAAACAGCCTGATCTTGGCTCAGTGCTTCTACATTATTGCGCCAATGTCTGACTGATGCCCCAAACCCGTGGATGAGGAGCAATGGGGGTCGATCTGTGAGAAGGTCCGTTTGCGCAGGATGATAGGTATACGCGATCGATTGACCGCGCCAAATCCAGTGGTGGGACGAGTGAGGGTGCGGATAGGTGAGGTGCTGCATCCTACAATTGTTGCATTCTGTGCATTATTTTCACAAGGATATGAATGAGACAGTAGAATGAGGGGTAGAATATAGCTCTTGTTAAAACGCACTTGAGGTAGAAATACCCGCTTTCGTTGGGTCTTGATCCCTCGATCGCCGTTGATTCAAGGCTTTCAAAATTGTTCCATTCACAAAACGGTGCCTGTGTCGGAAAGAGAACCCAGACGATTTAATCGCGATCTACCCATGATCAACGAACGTATCCGCTACCCGACAGTTCGGGTAGTAGGTGCTGAAGGTGAGCAGTTGGGGATTATGACTTCCCGTGAAGCCCAAGAGATAGCGGACGGTAAAGAGCTTGATTTAGTGCTCGTTAGCGATAAGGCGGATCCGCCGGTCTGTAAAATTATTGACCACGGGAAGCATAAGTTCGAGCAAGAGAAGAAAGCAAAAGCTGCGAAGAAAAATCAGCATAACGTTGAGACGAAAGAAGTCAAAATGCGTTACAAGATTGAGAAGCACGATTACGATGTGCGTCTGTCGCAGGCGGAACGCTTTCTTAAGGACGGCGATAAGGTCAAGGCGACAATCATGTTCCGTGGACGAGAGATTCAGCATAGTGATCTAGCTGAGGTCTTGCTCAAACGGATGGCTGAGGATCTTAAAGAGATTGCTGAAGTGCATCAGTGGCCGAAGAAAGAAGGCCGCAACATGATGATGATGATGGCTCCGAGAAAATAGTTCGGATGGGTCTCATCATTGAATTTTAAACCGGGTTAGCGTTCAGGCGTTGGCTCGGTTTTGTTGTTAGATAAACCCAAGCTGTTCCCGAATCCAGGATCTAAACGATCGAACAGTTTCTAAATATCCACTGGTCTTCGATGTTTCCACAAACCGCCCCAACATCTCTTTACCAAATTCATGCTCAGGTGACGGAGACATAATTTCTAGCGAACCTCGGCTATAAGTCAGTCGCAGCCTTCGATCGCTCAGTTCGGTTAGCAGTCGTTCGTAGGTCTGCCAGCTAATCCCTGAAAGATGAATAAGGTCAGTGCTGGGAGGCGTTAGGGTTGCAGTCATGGTCGAATCCTGCACAAGAATGTCTTTAGATTAACTCAAAAGTCCGATCGGTGTCGTTGAGGACACCCATTCCAAATTCAAACTGTTGAACTTAACGGTCAAATTTTCGTAATTGAAAACGTTCCTGCTTGGGTCAATGAAGAAACGGGTGAACAACTTTTCGCGCCTTCGACGGTTGAGTCCGTTCAGCGATCGATTCTGAATCGGAGGACGCCCGATCGGTTTACTAATCGCTGACACAATCGTGTATTGGGTTTGAGGTCGTGGTCAGTTCTAAGGGATTACAGCTTTGAATGTAACCTTCTGATGAATACCGTCGAATTCGATGCAGCATTGGTTGAGGACGTTACGGCCCAGGATAATCTGGTTGTCGAGGAGTTCGCCGCTGTAGCCGTAAACTTTTACCGCTCTGATGGTTGTGTCGCCGATCGTTAGATTGAGATAGGCCGCGATACTCTGATCCGCTTCACCGCCGATGCCTTGAATAATGGCGGTGGAACGGCTGACTTGCAATTGCAGGGTGGAGATGACTGCAAGTGGGACCAGTGTGCAATCGGAGCCTGTGTCGAGAAAGGCGTCAATTGTGGTGCTGGGGAATGGGGTTTGCCAGTCAGGACGTGTGAGTTGTACGAGAATAATTGGAGCCTGAGGAATGCCGGGTTCCAGGGATTGATAGGGATACTGCATGGGATGGAGGCGCTAGGTAAATCGAGTGCCACGAACCATGATTCTGGGTTCTTGTTCGAGCACTTGGCGGATGAGCAGGTCTTGGTCAGGGCGTTGGGCAAAAATCCGATGGGCGAGGGCTTGTTCGTTGGTATCGTGGTCCAGGACGATGCCATTCTCGAATGCGACAAATTCGCCGGGATAGGTGATCAAAAGTTGTGGTTTGGTGATGTCAAAGAGCGCCTCTTGCCGATCGAGGTATGCGAGACGCTCGATCGGGATGTGGGGTGTGATGTCTGTATGGCGAGAAATCGTCATGGGGTTCAGAAAGGATATTAGGGGCATTCCAATCATAGCGATTTTGTTTCGGTTTGCGATCGATCGTTGGGATTGCCCATCGATCGATCAAACGCCAAACTAAAGTCGTAGCGTACCGATCGAACTCAACGGTCAAATTTTTGTAATTAAAAACGTTCCTGCTCAGGTCAATGAAGAAACGGGAGAACAGCTTTTCGCGCTCTCGACAGTTAAGCCCATTCAGCGATCGATTCTGAATCGGAGGACGCCCGATCGGTTTACTAAATTTCCTGCTCGTGTTTGAACGGAGCGGAAGTCAAGACATCGAATAATTAATTCACATAATGTTCTAATATAGATTCGACATCAACAGTGACGAGCTTCAAGTATCCATCTAGATATATTGGACCATCCGATAGATCTTCATTTTGAGTTGATGGAATCCAAAATGAACTTGAAATTTTGGAACTGGAAGAATCGTCTGCTGTGGAAGATTTCAGGTGCTGATACAAAAGATATTCATAGACAAATTGCTTCCGGATACTCCGCTCTTTCAGTTCTCCTATATTTACTGAATCTTGCAAATAGCTCAATCTCAAATACTTAATGTCAATTATCTCAAACTTAAATAATGACTCCAGAAATAGGTCAAATTCTTTTTTCAATTTATCATATATTATTTCACGAAAAAGAGACTCGAAAAAAACACCAGTCCCACACAATTCATTATCTATGACATTGATATTTAATTGAGGTAGTAGCTGCTTTTCAAACGCATCAAACGTTACGTAACCACTCTCGATTGCCACGTAAAAAACATGATTAAAATGTTTCATAGTTCTCAACTGGATAGAAAAAGATTTTTCGGGAACTGATTTCTTAAAAGTAGCATAAGACCAATATGAGTAATACTCTTTTGGTAATCGAAAATTTATGCATAATATTCCACATTCTTCTTTATATATATCCTCTAATTTTTTCATGGTATGAGATTGTGAAGGCTGATCTATGTAAGCTATTTTTGTATAACCATCCTTAAAAAAGGAACTCTTAAATGAAGTTTTGTATCCATAATCATCCCAATTATCAGACCATATAGAATATTGTGAATCATATTTCTCTTCTATTTCCATAGATGGGGAAATAACAATATCTGGCTTTAAATTAACTCTCTTAAGAGTAAATATATTTGATAGATTAACTAGTTTCATTGTTGAATCTAACCTTGCAAGAATGTCCTGTGAAATAAATTGACGATCGAGAAATGCGACATGCTCTGCTGGGACATTTTCTACAATATAAGTTAGACAGGCAGATTCCCAAACAGTATGAAAATTGCTAATTCCCCAAATCTCCCCATCATCAGCCTTTTGCCAATTCCCATATAGGAACTGCTCAATCGCATCATAAAAATCACAATAATCTGAGTCTTTAATTGCTGTTCTTTGGTCAATTATCTCAAGTGCATCTTTAAGGCTATCAACAACCAATTGATAGCTCTGTTCCACAAATAAACTATCTTCAATGCCTAAATAACGTTGCTGAAAATTCTCTGCTAAAGCACGCACCTCCGGGTTTATCTCATCTCCTAATTGAAGTTTAACCTCTTGAACTAAATAGCAGTACATCGCCACTATATCTGTGGATTGAAACTGAGATTCTTGACGGGGGAGTATCATTGAGTCTACATAAATTGTTCCATTTTGAAGGAAAATACCTTTATGTAGATATTTATAGATTTGACTCACATCGACGCGATCGGAATGTCCTAACCGATATGTAAGAGCAAGAATTTTAAGTTCATCGTAAGTGTCTAACAGTGACCCTATTCCATCCAATTTTGAATAAAATATAATAGATTCATCTAAACTAGAAGCTGATTGAGCACCCGCCTCTCCTTGAAGAATTCCGTCACGATCTCTAGTCAAAAGTGAACTTAAAGATTTAAAATATCCTTTTTCTAGGCAGAGATGTTTGAACTGACGCAAGACTTTGTAAAGCATAAAGTACAAATCTTTCTTAAGGACGAAAGATTGAAACTCATTTTCTTCAAATCCTTTGGGCAAACAGAATATTAGCCTATTACCTTCCTTTTTAATTCCAACGAAGGAGTAATAGTCATAAGTTTTGCAAACTAACTCATTAAATATAAACATACTTTAGTAATTATAATGGCATGTCATCTAAATCCGATGTATGTTGAATAGGGGCTAAGTCATGAAAATATTTCATTAGCCAGGTCGAATGAAATAGAAGATCAGCAAATGTGACTAATTTCTTATCATTATTACTATTTCTCTTTGAAATTACTTGTTCAAGAGGACGTCGATCTTTAGCAAATACACTGTCCCAAAGATAAAACATTAATTTATCTCTTATTTGTTGCGACAGAATTTCATTATTTTCAGGTTTTATAAACCACCAACCAATCTGTTTATCTTCAATCTTACGAATACTTTGAGAATTAGAACAGATGAAATAATTTATACCTCGAATACATCTAGACCATTGTAGTTCCTCTTTCTCATCATCTTCATCTCCAGAATGATTAATAAGGATTACATTTTTAAGACTATGAGGAGGATACGAAAGAATGCCAGGAGATTCTACATATTCCCAATCCCATCGCCTTTTAAAAGCACTGTCAAGGTAGTAAATTGATTCATCTGAAGTATTTATAGTTGCGAGAATAGAAAGATTTGGAGGAATGCTGACTTTGCCGTTTCTCAATAATCCTATAAGTCGTCTGCAATTATGAAAGCAATCATGGTCGTGATTTTCATGAAGTTCTTTTTCCTCGTGATTAAAGAATTTATCTAAAGGTAAAGTCGCCCCATTTTTTTGGGTTAGATGAATTGTTTCGCCTACTAACTTAGGCTGGTATCCAATAACACTGAATAATGCCATTAACTCTAGGTCGGATAAATTTATCTCATATGAGGACCAGTTATCGTCGTCTCTATCTAGCAACTGAAAAATTGGGCCAAAAATAGCAGAAGCATTACCTCGATTTAGCTCATCAATAACTAGTAAATACTGTTTTTCATCATGATTATCCAAACCACGATAAGCATTACCTAGTGCTTGTAAAAAATGTCCTGGGTAAAATTTATATAAAATGCTGTGCCCCTGGCTTTGGGGCATTAATTTTCCCATGAAATCAGCATATGTATACTCAGGATGGAAAACCGTTTTGACCGTATCGGTAAGCATCTTAGTTTTCCTGTCAAACTTAATGCCGAGTTGTTCAGTAGCGATCGATCGGATCTTATAACTCTTTCCTGTACCAGGACTGCCAAACAAGATTTTCTGTAGCGGTTTTCTTTGGACCATATGACCTAATACTCGTTATTAATTCATGCAAGCATAATTTTAACCCCATACAGCAGAATTCTGCTACAGTTTCTCGCAACAAGCGGTGACTTATTTGCTAATGAAGGGCGATCGCCCCTCCTTTAACACCGATCGCCCTTTCCCACGGTTTACGATAGAAAACGTCGATCGCTTTACCAAACAGCCCTGACACGGGGATACGCCAAAATTTTCTCATCACAGCTTACCAGCAGAACATCATATCGCCGAGCAATCGCCACCACAATCCGATCGCCTCTCCTCACGGTGAAATGGCTCCGGGGCAAGACTACTGGCGCGGCTCCTGCAATATCCAGAGCCATGTATGCGTATCCAACAAAATCATGATCCCAACGCATCCCATAAATCCGTCATCGGCGCATTTTAGTTCACCCAACGCGTCAAAAAATACTCGATCGTTATCTTAATTATTTCTGCGTTGAGAATGTGATGAGGAATTAGAGTGTTGGTTCTGCGAATAAATGCGGAAACCTAGTGAAGAACACTGACTAATCCCGCCTCTCATGAAAATCCTTCACATTATTCCATCGGTGTCGCTGGTCTACGGGGGTCCTAGCCAAATGGTCGTGGGGCTAGCCAAGGCGCAGGCGGCACTCGGTCATCAGGTAACAATTCTCACCACGGACTCCAATGGCGATCGAGGTCAAGCACCGTTGGACGTGTTGTTGGGCGTTGCGGTTCAGCAGGACGGCTATGAGATTGTGTACTTTCGCTGCACGCCGTTTAAGCGCTATAAGTTTTCAGTCGGGTTGTTCGGGTGGCTCTGGGCCAACGCTAAGACTTACGATATTGTCCATATCCACGCGCTGTTTTCACCCGTGAGTTCGATTTCAGCAACGATCGCACGATTGCAGAAATTACCCTACGTCTTGCGACCTCTAGGCACCCTTGATCCGGCTGATTTGGCGAAGAAACGACTCATTAAGACCCTTTATGCAACGGTACTGGAGAAACCCAATCTCATCGGCGCGGCGGCTGTTCATTTCACCAGTGACCAAGAAGCAAAAGTCTCCGAGCGATTTGGGGTGGTGACAAATGATTGGGTGATTCCGTTGGGGGTGATGCTACCGGAAGGATCACAAACGAGAGAAGAAGTGCGATCGCGATACCACATTCCAGCGGGCAAACCTGTTGTGCTGTTCATGTCGCGTCTTGAACCGAAGAAGGGTCTGGATCTCTTGATTCCAGCATTAGAACGGTTGGCTCGTGGCGTGGATTTTCATGTAGTGATTGCCGGAGCCAATCCGCAGGATCCTGAGTACGCAATGAAGATAGAACGCCGGATTCAGCGATCGGTCTTAGACGATTGCTGTACGATTACAGGGTTTGTTACAGGAGCGTTAAAAACTGATCTATTGCGTTGCGCCGATCTATTTGTATTGCCATCTTACTATGAGAACTTTGGCATTGCGGTAGCTGAAGCAATGGCTGTGGGTGTTCCCGTTATCATTTCCGATCAGGTTCACATTCACTCAGACATTACAAACTCAAACTCGGGCTGGGTGTGTCAGTGTCAGGTTGAGAGTATTGAGACGGCGTTGAGAGCTGCCCTGAGTAGCATTAACGATCGGATTCTTCGGGGCCATAATGCAGCCATCCATGCCAACACTTACTACAGTTGGCCCGCTATTGCACCTCAGGTGATTGCGAAGTATCAGAGCATAATCAATTAGCACTTAGCGATCGTTATGGTTGCAGAAAAGCGTTGGATTTGAGAGAGTGTGGGTAGGCTTTTGGTCTTGATACCCAAATACCTTGTCTTACCGTTCTTATGTGGTTTATGCCTACCTTCCCCAACTATCGTCCCAAGCAGCTTTCTCTTGGCCCACTTGAGTCTGAGATTCTCAGTATTATTTGGGATTTGACCACGGTGACGGTTAAGGACGTGCATCAGCGAATTTTGAGTAATCCCGATCGCGAACTAGCCTACACCAGCGTGACCACCGTCCTGAAACGGCTGACGGCAAAGGGTTGGCTAATGTGCGAAGCGAGTAGTAAAGTTCATGTGTGGACGACGAGGTTGAGCCGGGAACAGGCTAATGCAATCTATGCTTATGACCAACTCCATCAGTTTTTAGACGTGAGCAACCCGGACCTCGTGGCGGCCTTTGCGGATGAGATGGACCAAACGAACCTCGATAAACTAGATGCGATCGCTCAACGGCTGAAGGACCTTCGAGCGACGCGGGGGAATTGACCCATGCATGGACTTTTGTTTACGTTTGCGGGGTCGAGTGCAGTGGTGCTTCGGATGCTGTGGCACTGGTCGCTGAGCGATCATTCGGGGAAGAGCGATCGCGGAAGCTGGAATCAACGGTGGATTGCGGCGATGTTTTCATTTGTGCTGCCGCCGTTGTTGTTGCTGACGAGTGCGATGGCGCTGTTGTGGATGGGACCGCAGGGGATGGGGATCAGTCGCCTTGAGGGCATCGGAACCTATGGGGCGAGTGCGGGTTTTTTGATTGGGGCTATTGCGATCGGGTTTAGGTTGGTAACGAGTGCGAGGGCGTCGATTCGTCAGTTGCAGCAGTACCCTATGCAGACGTGGGATGCGCTAGGGCTGCGGGCGCGGTTTTTGCCATTAGATGTGCCATTTATTGCGCAGGTGGGCTTGTGGAATCCGGAAATTGTGATGAGTCGGGGACTGCTGACCCAGCTTGATGCGGATCATCTCAAGGCGGTGATTGCCCATGAACAGGCGCACGCGCAGTACCATGATACGTTTTGGTTTTTCTGTTTTGGAGGGTTGCGGCGGTTGACGGGCTGGTTGCCGAAGACCGATGCGCTGTGGCAGGAGTTGCTGATGTTGCGAGAACTGCGGGCCGATCGCGTTGCCGTGCAGAAGACCGATCCGCTGCTATTGGCTGAAGCCTTGGTCATGTTGGTGCGATCGCCCATGGAGCATCAGGATTGGGCCGCGACGTTGAATCCTGAAATGCCATGCGATCGCTTTGAGGAACGAATTAATGCAATTTTGGATGCGGAGCCGTTGCTGCCGATTCCCGGCTGGCAGATGAGTGCGATCGTTTTGGCGGGGTTGTTGCCACTGCTGACGGTGCCGTTCCATCATTGAGGCATAGATACTACTAGAGACCCACTACTCCAAACGATCGACGTCCATACCCATCTCTCGTAACTTCTCCGCCCAGCGCACTAGTCTTGCTTCGGCTCGTTCAGCTCGGTGCATTTCACGCTCCGCCCGGTGCATCTCCAGATCTGCTCGTTGCTCGGCGTCCTCTTGGGGGAATGGGATCATCAAGCCATTCGGTGCAAACAGCCTTAGACGATCGGTGCTAATCCCTAAGTAGACGCCTAACTCTTGGCTCCATAGCCAGCCTTCAGTCGTCGGGACGATCGGTTCCTAGGCGAAACAGCCAACGAATCAGGCGAATCAATTTGTTCCCGGTGAAGATCACTTGCCATAAACCAAGAGGCGGAAACGGTGGATTGTCGTCAGACGGGGGCAGTCGGTCAGGCAGATTCGACAACGCTTGAGTCATGGGGGAGATGTCCAGCGATTACAATGGCTGTCCTAGCAAATCAACGGGCTGAACCCACCCACCAAAGTTGTAGATTTCTTGTGGTTTCACGCAAGCTATGGTTTAATTACATTCGGTCGTCAAATGCGATCGATACGAAATCGTGAAATCAGCAAGTCCAATTGAAGGCGAAATTTTATCGAATGACCCTCTTCAAATTGAATAGCAAGCCATAGACAGTAGGTTCTATTTTTGATAAATCCTACCGAGGTTTGAAGCGCTACATTTCAACGAAGAGTTGTACGTTTTGAATTTGGAAACCTCGTGGCTGTCAAAAGCAACGAGGTTTTGTTTTGAGCTGATTTCTAGGAGCTTCGATACCCGAGGTTTCAATACTGTAACCGCGTAAGGAGGTGATATCGAATGGGTAGAACGCTGGCGGATAAAAAACTACTTGTTGCAGATATCAAGACCAGTCTTGAATCTACAACAATGGCCTTTGCGATTAACTATCGCGGCTTGACTGTGAGTGAAATCACAGACTTGCGGACCCGTTTACGAGTCAAAGGTGCAATCTGTAGGGTCTCCAAAAATTCCCTTATGGGAAAGGCGATCGAAGGCAACGAAAAGTGGACGGCACTAGCGCCTCTTCTGAAAGACACGGCTGCATTTATTCTTGTGAAAGAGGATGTGGGCGGAGCGGTTAAAGCCTATAAAGAATTCCAAAAAGCAACCAAAAAGACGGAAGTCATTGGTGCTGTGATGGATGGCAAACTGCTAACCGCAGCCCAGTTCAAGGAAGTTGAAGATCTGCCCTCCAAAGAACAGCTTTACGCACAAATTGCCGGAGCGGTTAATAGCATCGTTTCCAGCATTGCAACAGTGGTCAACGAAATCCCAACCGGGCTTGCTCGTGCCGTTCAAGCTGTGGCAGACAAGAAAGCTGAAGAGCCAGTCGCTTAACGAGGCTTAATCATTGCGGGGCTTCAATTTGATTTGAACAGCCGCGTGAGATAGGTCTAGATTGTAAATTTTGAGATCCTTGAAATCTCTACACACTACTTAGGAGAACATCCATGTCTGCTGTACTTGACATTATCGAAAAAATCAAAGTTTTGACCGCACTTGAATTGGTCGAACTCAAAAAGGGAATCGAAGAAACCTTTGACGTCTCAGCAGCAGCAGCAGCACCCGTCATGATGATGGGTGGCGGCGGCGCAGCGGCTGAAGTCGTTGAAGAGAAGACTGAATTTGATGCGATCTTGACTGAGTACCCCACTGACAAGAAGATCTCTATCTTGAAGATCGTTCGTGAAATCACGGGTCTGGGTCTGAAAGAAGCGAAAGACCTTGTTGAAGCGGCTCCAACACCCGTCAAGCAAGCGGTTTCTAAGGCTGATGCTGAAGCGATCAAGAAACAGCTTGAAGAAGCAGGCGCTAAGGTTGAAATCAAATAGGAATACAGGTTGTGTTCTAAGTTTGATTTAGCTCCAAACGACTGATTTTCAGTTAAGAAAAGGGCCATCCGATCGGACGGCCTTTTTTGATTGGGGAACTTTAGATGAGAAGAATTAGGGCAGTTTCTAGAACAGTCAGTTCGCTCATTTTAAAAAGGATCATGGAATTAATTCACTCATTTAAATGGGTAAGCGGATAGGGGAACCCGCATCAAATCTAAAATCTTCTCCTGCAATGGACGCAACGGCGATATTTCATCCGTTGCATCCGTTAGGACGTAAAGATTTATCCATGGCCAATGGCCGAGGCGAGTCCCAACCGCATTTCCTTGAGCCGGTGCAAAATTAAAGGCAGATCATCGACCCGTTCGGAGGTCGTTTGAGTAATTGATAGTTCTATAGACCTATCCATAAATTTGTAAGTCAGGCTGTGCAAAGGTTTCAGAGGATTTCA
>ENA-OBIO01000126-OBIO01000126.1-metagenomes-genome-assembly--contig:-NODE-126-length-47470-cov-47.6715_pt1 | contig 47470 bp, 41 predicted proteins | sample MGYA00153383_OBIO01 | MGnify analysis MGYA00153383 | reverse complement strand
ATTATATAATCCGAGCATTCCCTCATTTTCCCATCGATTTAACCAGTTATACATAGTCTTATAACTAAATTTAAAGATTTTTATCAGATTTTCATTTTTGACATTTTGTGAAACCAAAATCAAAAAATGTGCTCTTTGGCGCACTTGATGATGTCTGCTTTTGCGATAAATTCGGTTTAGCAATTTCAACGAAAGTGGATTGATATCTCGAAGTAAAAACATATAAAACCTATTTAAATACAACTTAATATTTTTAGTATATCATATTAGTTGTTTTGTGTAATTAATTTTGTTTGACTACTTACCAGCTAATGGCCGAGTACAATTGCTGGATGAACCAGAATATATATTCAGTTTGCGAAGCAATTCCAGATGAACAGCGCAAACAGGATCTGGGTGCTTTCTTTAAATCCATTCACGGGACTTTAAATCACTTACTCTATGGTGACAAAGCATGGATGGGCCGTTTCATTGGTAGCCCATTTTTAGTCACAGTAATTGGACAGGAGTTGTATGCTGATTTTGATACTTTGAAAGCAGAACGAGAAAAATGCGATCGGCAAATTATAGAATGGTCTATTCATCTCGATGGTGACTGGTTGAATCAACCCTTTGAGTATACCAGCAATGTAGACGGCAAACACCGCGTGTTACCGACTTGGGTTTTGGTGACACATATGTTCAATCATCAAACTCACCATCGAGGACAATTGACAACACTGATTAAACAACTTGGCTATGAACCGGGCCTTACGGATATTCCCTGGCTACCCACCCTAAACACCACAGTCCTGCAAAAACCTAAAATTCCGTAGCCTCTGATACATTTATTTAATTAATGATTGTTTACACTTTCCAAGTGTAGATTGTGTATTTTTTATAATTCTGCCAAAACCCACATAAATGTGTTATTTGGTAGAATACGATTTTGCGATCGCACAAAGCAGTGAAAAACCCCAAGTAGTGTTGACCTGAATTCATAGGATATCGATCGGCACAAAACTTTTGAGCTTACCCAGGGTAAAGATTCGGTACTAAATCTGTGCAATGTTGACATCTATAATATTGACTCAAATTTACTACACGCTCTTGTCATCTACAAAATTTCAGACTGTTTGCTAATAACCGAAATCCAACTGAATCTCAAACTGGATTGTCGTCAATATACTGGTAATGCGATCGCAACTCGCTTCAATTACCCGTAATAAAACTTGTTTTTAGTAAAGACTAAAGTCCTTATTAGAAAACAAGACAGAGGACAAACCTTCTCACTAAAAACCGGCTTTTTCTAAGCCGTATCTTTTCAAAACTACTCGTCCCCTAATCATTAACAGAAATAACCATGAGTGGAAACGAATCACGCGTTCAAGCAATTTCTCAAATCGTCAACCGCAAACTGATGCCAGCCCGACCTCCCAAGCGGCTAGAAGATATGTGGGCAACAGACGTTTTTAGTCTTAGCAAGATGCAAGAAAGTCTGCCCAAAAGCATTTTCAAATCAGTAAAAAATACAGTTCAAACCGGTCAAAAAATCGACGCTTCCGTAGCTGATGTAGTTGCAGTAGCCATGAAAGATTGGGCTATTTCCAAAGGAGCCCTGTACTACGCCCACGTATTCTACCCACTTACCAACGGCACCGCAGAAAAGCACGACGGTTTCATCTCAGTCCAAGGCGACGGCTCAGTCATCTCAGAATTTGCCGGCAAAGTTCTAGTACAAGGCGAACCGGATGGTTCCTCATTCCCCAACGGTGGCATCCGATCCACCGCCGCAGCTCGCGGATATACAGCCTGGGATGTCACCAGCCCTGCCTATGTCATGGAAACAGACAACGGCATGACATTGTGCATTCCCACTGTTTTCATCTCTTGGACAGGTGAAGCATTAGACAAGAAAACGCCGCTTTTGCGTTCCATTGCCGCCATGAACAAAGCAGCAACCAGAGTTTTGAAACTCTTAGGAAATACCGAAGTAGCTCCAGTAAATTCTAGTTGCGGTGCCGAACAAGAATACTTCTTGATAGATTCAAATTTTGCCAAAAATCGCCCTGACTTAATGTTAGCAGGTCGCACCCTATTTGGCAAACCTCCTGCCAAAGGTCAGCAATTTGACGACCATTATTTTGGAGCCATTCCAGAGCGCGTTCAAGTTTTCATGCAGGAAGTAGAAGAAAGAATGTACCGCCTGGGCATTCCTGCCAAAACTCGCCACAACGAAGTAGCACCAGGTCAATTTGAAATTGCACCATTTTTTGAATCAGCAAACGTCGCCAGTGACCACCAACAATTAACCATGACAATTCTTCGTAATACTGCGAAGAAACACGGTTTTGTTTGTTTGTTGCATGAAAAGCCTTTTGCAGGCATTAACGGTTCCGGTAAGCACGTCAACTGGTCTGTCGGAAATGCCACCCAAGGAAACTTATTAGACCCGGGTGATACACCACACTCCAACGTCCAATTCCTAGTTTTCTGCGGCGCTGTAATTCGCGGCGTTCACAAATACGGCCCGCTGTTGCGCGCGGTAGTTGCTACTGCTAGTAACGACCACAGATTGGGTGCTAACGAAGCTCCGCCAGCAATTATCTCTGTCTATTTGGGTTCGCAATTAGAAGATGTATTCGAGCAAATTAGTAAGGGTGGAGTTAAGGATTCTCAAGGCCGGGGAATTATGAATTTAGGCGTAGATACATTGCCTATTTTCCAGAAAGATGCTGGAGACAGAAACCGGACATCGCCCTTTGCTTTTACTGGTAATCGTTTTGAATTCCGCGCCGTAGGTTCCGGTCAATCTGTTTCCGGGCCGCTAGTGGCGATGAATACAATTTTGGCAGATTCTTTGGACTGGGTTGCTAACAAGTTAGAAAGCGATTTGGCTAACGGGACTGAACTGAATGCAGCCATCCAAAATGTCCTGAAAGAAGTGATGGACGAGCATAGTGCGGTGGTATTTGGCGGCAATGGCTATTCTGAAGAATGGCACAAAATGGCCGAGGAACGGGGTTTAGCCAACTTGCGGACTACGGCCGATGCTTTGCCTGTTTTGAAAGCAGGATACATTGAGGACTTGTTTGAAAAGACAGGTGTTTTGACTCCTGTTGAATTGGAAAGTCGTTATGATGTCTATGCAGAGCAGTATTTGCTAGCGATCGAAGTCGAAGCAAAATTGGTAATTAGCATAGCAAAAACCATGATTTATCCAGCAGCAGTGAGTTATTTGTCGGATCTTTCTAACACGATCGCAGGTTTGAAAGAGATTGGCATTGAACTGGACAAAGAAACTGCCCAAAAGGTAGCCACGCTGGTTAAATCGATGACGGATTGTGTTAGCAAGTTGAGTGCTGCTTTGAGCAAGCATGATTTTGCTTCAACAGAAGACCATATGCAGTATGCTTCGCAAACAATTCGTCCTTTGATGGATGAGGTTCGCCAGTATGCGGATGCTCTCGAAGGTGAAATCGCAGATGATTTGTGGCCGTTGCCTACTTATCAGGAAATGCTGTTCATTAAGTAATCGCAAACCTGGTTAATTTCAGGTGAGATTTGTGGGGACACGGCATTGCTGTGTCCTTTCACTTTAACTGGTTCCCAGGCTCCAGCCTGGGAACCTACAGCAGATTCCACGTTTATGAAGTACACCCCGATTGCTCTTCTATTGCCGTAGGGACACGGCAGTGCCGTGTCCCTACCTCTGTTGTGTACCTCACTAACCTGAAAAGTGCTGTATATTCAGAGGCTCTGCCTCGAAAATAGAAAATGGAAATGGAAATGGAAATGGAAATATACTCGTTACCAGGCTCCAGCCTGGTAACGCTGATCGGGAGGCTCTGCCGACCTTTCTATTTTCCCTCTTCGACGAGGCAGAGCCTCTAGATACGGGTTCCGAGGCTGGAGCCTGGGAACCAGTTAACAAGGACACGGCATTGCCGTGTCCCTACAATCAAACGATTTGCTCTTCTGAAGGTTTCTTACTAGCAGGAGGTTCTACTGGATCGCCGAAGGCAATCCGCAGAAATGGCGGCGCCAAAAATGTCGTCAGAATCACCATGATAATAATCGAGACTTCCAGCGGTTTATCCAACACCCCACTCGCCGAACCAATGCCGGCAAAAACCAATCCGACTTCGCCCCGGGGAATCATCCCAACTCCGATCGCCAATCGATTGATTCCCGGCACACCAAACACCACCCAGCCTGTCACAATCTTGCCAATAATCGCCACCACAATCAAGAAAGCCGCAATCAAAAGGCCCGCCCGATTGTCTGCCACTGCTGGATTCAAAACTCGCAAATCTGCTCGTGCTCCCACCGTCACAAAAAAGATGGGTACAATTATATCGGCGATCGGCTTTACCAATTCATCCAACTCGTAGCGCGCATCGGTTTCATCCAAAACCAAGCCCGCAGCAAAAGCACCCAAAATCGCTTCCAGATGAATTGCGTTGGCCAAAAACGCCATAAACAAGGCAAAAATAAAGGCCGGGATGACTATATTGCCGCGAGTTTTTAGTTTCTCCCCCGCCGCCGAAAAAAGTTTGTTGACCACACCGCCTAACAGAATGGAACCTAACAGAAAAGCCGTGGCGCTGACAATCAAATAGATGACATTAACAACATCAATCTGACCAGTTTTAGCTAAGCTAGCGACAACAGCTAGGACAATAATTCCCAGCACATCATCAATCACCGCCGCACCGACAATAATTTGACCTTCTTTAGATTTTAGTTGTCCTAATTCCGACAACACTTTCGAGGTAATTCCGATGCTGGTAGCAGTCAAAGCAGCCCCTGCAAAAATTGCTGGAATTGCCGGAGTATGGAAAATCGTCATCAAGCCAACGGTACCGGCAGCAAAGGGAACTGCCACCCCGACACAGGCGACCACAACAGCTTGAGCTCCGACTTCCTTTAGTTGTCTGAGATCCGATTCTAAACCAATTTCAAACAGCAGAATAATCACGCCCAATTCAGCTAGCACTGAAATGACTTCACTCTGCGATTCAAATATGCTGGTGAGGGCGATAGGGGACAGATGATTAATCGATTGCAGAACAGTCATAATCCCGGAGTCTGAGGCTGACAGCCCACCTTCGGCAAAAACGATCAGGTGTAAAGCAGACACCCCGACAATCACCCCTGCTACGAGTTCACCCAAAACAGGGGGAAAATTGAAATTTCTAGCCCCTTCTCCGCCTAATTTACTGGCGAGATAAATCACTACCAAACTCAGTAAAACTCCGCTGAGGACGATCGGCGAATTTTCGGGATCGACTGTTGCTAACAAAGGTATGGGAACAACTAGGGATGCCATTGCAGAACTTAAGGGTGTAATTGTATGGTTCAAAAACATGAGTGAGGTGATGGTAAAAATGACGATTATACGCTGATTGATGATTGAATTTATGAAGTGTAGTAGGGACACTCCAAAAGCCCTTCTTCGTGTCAACTTAAGCCGAAAGACCGTCAGGGGTTAAAACCCTAATCAGCTAGGAACATGGCTAACAACAATTAGTCAACTTAAGCCGAAAGACCGCCAGGGGTTTTAACCCCTGTCGGACTGTGGGTTTTACCTGGAAAGTTGACACTCCTTGGGCTCTTGGAGTGTCCCTACGGGGATATTGAATGTACTTCATAAACCTCCAATCTGCTGTATCAAGCAAAGCTTGAAGAACCCAAATCTGGCGGTACATCCTGCCATCTTCCTTGTCCGACTGCTTGAATTGCTTCTTTTAGCAAGATGTCGCCTGTATAAATTGCCCTACCGACGATCGCACTTTTGACACCAATTGGTTCCAAAGCCAACAAACTCAACAAATCTGCGATCGAACTAACGCCGCCAGAAGCAATCACCGGAATCGAAATAGCATTAGCAATTTCGCGCAAAGACTCCAAATTCGGCCCTTCCATAGTACCGTCGCGGTGAATGTCTGTATAGATAATTTCAGCAGCACCTAATTGGGCCATTTGCTGTGCTAATTCTGTTGCTAAAACTTCCGATGTTTCCAGCCAGCCTCTAGTAGCAACTTTACCATTTCTAGCATCGATTCCCACTAGAATCTGACCGGGAAATTCGGTGCACAATTCGCCGACTAATTGCGGTTGTTCGACGGCGACAGTGCCGAGAATCGCCCGCCGAACGCCTAAATTGAGGATAGCAGTCACAGAAGTGCGATCGCGCATTCCACCTCCTACTTGACAGGGCACATCAACGGCTCTGACAATGGCTTCAATGGCTGCTAGGTTGACCGGATGACCTGCTTTGGCCCCATCGAGGTCTACTAAATGCAGCATGGTTGCGCCTTCATTTACCCACTGTCTGGCGACTTCGACGGGGTTGTCGTTAAAAATTTGGGACTTCGCGTAGTCTCCCTGATATAGTCTGACGCATTTTCCATCCAAAAGGTCGATCGCTGGAATTACATTCATAATTTGGGAATTGGGAATTGGTAATTGGGCATTGGTTATTCGTTATTATCACCAACAAATAACAACAAACAAAGGACTACTGACTACTGACTACTACTCTACATTCGCAACCACTGTTTAAATGAAACATAATCGATGACGAGAGAGTTGACCATAAAGGAGTATTCACCTCAGCTTTTCGCAAAGCTTCTGCCGTCCAATCATTGCAAGTTCTCAAGATAGAGTAACTGCCATTTGCTTCATAAAAACTGTCGTTGTTGTGGTAGCCGTAGCTGATTTTTATTTTATTACCTGCTGCGTCTAATTGAAACGAATTTTTAATAAAATTTACCATCCTCAGATAATTTTCCCCATTAATTTTAACACATTTGGTTTCTATCTTTATGGGAAAAACCCGATAACCTTTGACCTGCAAAGTAGAGGGAGTAGGGAGAAATAGCGCCTTGAAAGCTATAACTGGGTTGATACCTGTTGACGTTGGGGTTTCCAGCATAAAAGCTCTGTCTCCCCAGCCGAAAGACAAATATTTATACTCAAAATTAGTATCCCGCCCGATTTCAGTTAGCGGTAAATATTGATTCCAGTTAAAGTATTCATTTTCAACTGGAACAATGATTTCGGTGTGGATGCCTTGATTTGAAATATAAATGGGAATTGTGCAATTTGTTTGCGAGTAATTTCCCCAATTCCTCGGAGTCAGGTAGCCGATAGCTAGTAAAGTAGCGAAGCATAAATTAGCAATAATGAATCGAGAGAATATTTCTTGTTTCAACATTGGCAATTAATTAAAACGTTTGTAGTGAGAACTTTAGTCCTTAATAATCCAAGAAAGAAGGACTGAAGTCCTGACTACGAACCTTTAAATAGAGGGGCGCGGCATTTTTGTGGGAAAGAAAGTTCGCAGTGCAGAGTCTCGCTGTTCCGGCGTTTCTTTAGCCCAACTTGATAAGCTTTCGTAGAAAAAGAAAGACACACCAGCAAAGTTTCTTTTTCGGACTTCTTGGACTTGTTCTTGAATTTGTTTCAGTGGAACCGGATTATTTCTTAAACCAGTTAAAATCCCGATCGCAGTTGGAATATGTACTTTTGCCAGTTTAACTTCTTCCCGTTCGAGTTCCTGATTAAAACGTTTGATATCGCTGCGATAAACCTGCAACACAATTTCTTCGATGTAACCGCGTCTTTCCCAGGTAAACCAGTCTTGCAAGTGGGCGGGTAATGCGAAGTGAAGAGGGTTGGGAGATAAGCCAATAATACATTTTTCTTTACGGGCTTTGATAGCTGTGAAAAGTCGTGCCATAAAGTCGTTAATCCTGTCAGCCCGCCAGCGAATCCAGAAAGTTTCACGGGCATCATCGGAGGGAGGATTTTTGATAAATTTTTGATACATGAAAACAGTTAATGGTTCGTATCCAAATTCCGAGGGTAAGCCAAAATGGTCGTCAAATTGAATGCCATCTAGATCGTAGTTTTCCACAAGTTCAACAACTAAATCTTGGATAAACTTCTGTACTTCAGGATGGAAAGGACTCAACCAAACTCGATCGTGTACGCCTTCTTTCCAAATAGTTGAACCGTCGCGCCGTTTCGCCAGCCAGTCGGGGTGCAATCTCGCTAATTCTGAGTCGGCTGGTGCCATGAAACCAAACTCAAACCAAGGGATTACTGCTATACCTTTTTTATGCGCTTCTGTAATGATTTCTTTGAGGACATCTCGTCCTTTTAATGTTGGCGTGGGGTCGTTTAAATATCCGAATACTCGTTTGGCTACAGCGCTTGGATGAATGGTGTAACCCCCTTGCCAAACCGTAGGATAAATGGTATTAAAGTTTAGTTTGTCTAGCCTATTTACAGCATCAGTTATGTTTTTTGGAGAAAAGATCGCGTCGCTATCGATGTTAGTCAGCCAAATGCCGCGCAATTCGGTTTTTGTGGGCGTTTTTGGCGGAGTTTGAGCCGAGACACGGGATGAGAAGATGGCGGTGGAGGTAAGGGCGATCGCAAAAACAACTATTAAAGCCAGTATCCGCTGCCATTTATGCAGTTTAATCATCAATTTGTTCGCAAACACGATCGTTTTTTGATTTATATTTTACTATTTATGGACGCATCGAGCAAGCGAAGCTAGTTTTTTTTTACCTACTCTCTCGGCTGCGGCAATGAAGTTTTTTCGTAAAAAACCCAGTTTCTTTGGTTGTAGCACCTTACTACTAGAAAAATTATGTAATATTACTTGAATCAAAAAGACCCTCGAATTGCGCTAGTAGAGTACCTTCAGAATTATTTTCCATACCATAAATCTTAGGTAATTGACCTGTTGTAGCTAAAACTTGCCTTACTTCTTGGTTAGATATATCAGCCATATTTTTGTTATTAAGAATGGCAATAATCGCAGCGATGCCGACACCTTGACCGACGGCAGCGTTGAATTCAACAATTCGTCCCACAGAACAAGCAAACCATTCAAATCCTGAACATGGACTCACAACTGCCAAATTAGGAACATTTTTAACTAATGCGTGACCAATGCCAATATTGAAAGTTGGCTGTTTAAAACTGAGACTTTTGAACCACCCTTGGCTATTCGCTTTTTCACCAATATCTATGATGCCTCCACGCACATCAAATTGATAGCTAAATGTTGCCAGTGCCTCATTAGCTGGTACGCCACCAAACAGCATTTGAGAGCCAGTTAAAGGTTCTACAACTCCTGTAATATTGCCAGCGTGTCTAATATAAAGTTCTGAAGCAGGAATTACCGAAGTAGCTCCCAAACTCTTTAGCCAACTTACCACAGATGACATCTCTTGTAGCATCCTAGGAGTGGGTTTTCCGCCACTTCGTGCTAAGGTTTCTGCTTCAGTGCTGTTGACTGCAAATAACAGCGCATTCCACGAAAGTTTTTCTCCCGGAAGTATGGCGATATTTCCTTTATCTAAGATTGCACTGGTTTGAGGAAATAATAGTCTAGTTCCTCTAAAGGAGTGATAAGATACAGACAAAGCCGATGAGCGAACATCGATGTAATCATTGCCCGCAAACAGAGTTTTGAGATTTCCTCTAATATCGAACATTTCCATGCGGAGTTTTTCTGCTAGCTTGGCATCCATGCCAGCAGCTCGCAGCAGAAATTTTTGCCCATCAGAATCTGCAATATTTGTAAAGCGTTTGAGATAGGTAAAATCGAGTTCTTTTAGTCTTCTTGTACTGATTCCTATGGTTTCAAAAGCGAGGGTGACAGGAAGTTCTGAGTAAGGAAGACCAAAGGTTTCAAATCCCTGGAGCTTTTTGACGCCGGCAGCTTGAGCTAATTCACCATTGACAGTAGCATCAATAAATTGCTTCCCGGTATAAATAGTGCCTTTAGATGTGGTGATACTCGCAATCTTTTGACCTTGTTTGCTGACTGATTTAATCTCTACCCTGCTGAGAAGGTCTACCTGAGCTTGGGACAGCATTTCTTTAAGCGCTGCATTGGCTTTTTGGGGGTCGAGTGCGATCGCAATTACGCCGGATTTTTGCAGGAACTCTTTATAGATTGCAGGCGGTGAACCAAAGGTATCTAAACCTAAAGATTTCTGAAGTTCTCGGCTAATCTGAGCTCTATCTAAATAAGAGAGTTTACCTCTTACCAAATGCCCGCCAATGCCTTCCTGCAAATTTCCATTGGACATTAGCAGAATTCGCGGATACCGATTTGTGCGGCGGCGATGTTCTCTGGCAGCGGCAATGACAGCTAGAACGCCTGGAACTTCATCACCGAAGCAGATGACATCGTAAGAACTTACATCGCTGACCATTTTTAATAACCTGTCCTAATTGTTATCTTTTTGAGTTCCATCTCTATTCAATTGTGGTTAATTAGCGATCGACCCTATACAAAAATAGGGCATATTCAGACCGAAGTCAACTATTCAAGCGGAGATTATACAGCGTATTCCATGTTTGTGAAGTGTAGGGACACGGCACTGCCGTGTCCCTACGGGGAACTTTAGTCCTTAAAATAGGTATTTTTTAAGAATAGCCTTGCAGTTTCATGACTTTTCGATAGTGGGCTTCAATCTCGCTCATCATTGGCGATTGACGCTTGCTAGTCCACTCACTGCGATCGAATAATTGCTGCCTCAAATCATCAACATTGATCGTTTTTACCTTTCCTTCAGCCACAATTTGCTTGCCGTTTACCCAAACACTGTGTACTGCATTAGTTGGTCTGCCCAATATTAGCAAGCCGATCGGATCGGTTCGTGGTAACAATGATAAACTGGTTAAATCGTACAGCACAAAATCAGCTTTTTTACCGACTTTCAGCGAACCCATTTCATCAGCGACATTCAAGCCTTTTGCTCCTCCCAGCGATGCCATTTCTACTGACTCTCGCGGTGTAATCCAGTGGCGGTAATCCAAATCTGTGATATTGTGTAAGATGGAACCAATTTTAATCGCTTCTAGCAAATCTTGAGAGTCATTGCTAGCCGCGCCGTCGCAGCCAAAGGAGACGTTTACTCCGGCTTGACGGTATTTCAAAATCGGTGCGATGCCGCTTCCCAAACGCAGGTTGCTGAGGGGATTGTGAACGACTGTGGATTGGGTTTCTGCCATGATGGCGATATCTTTATCGTCCAACCAAACGCAGTGTGCTAGGGATGTTTTGGGGCTGAGATAACCGATTTGTTGCAGGTGTTCGACAGCGCTGCAACCGTATTTTTGCTGCGCTAGCTGTTTTTGAGCGGGGGTTTCTAAGAGGTGGGCGTGACGGCAAAGATTGTAGCGATCGCTCAAATCGATGCAGCCTTCAAACAACGCATCCGAACACAGTTGAATTCCCGTCGGTGCCAACAGCATATTAACACCTTTTTCCGGTTGGTGGAACTGTTTTATGGCTGATTCCATTAATTCCAAGGTTTCGTTTGTAGATCGAATGTAAGCACTATGTTCTATCGCACTTTCAGCAGCAGGCATTCCTGCCGTCAGCGATTCATCTTGAATTAGCGGCCCGATAAAAGCGCGAATGCCGATTTCTTGATAGGCGCGAACTGCGGCGGCGATTGTCTCTAATTCTTGTCCCGGAATCAAAACTAAATGATCGACTACGCTTGTACCGCCAGATAGCAATGTTTCTACAGCAGTTCCCAGGGCGCTCAAATAAACTTGTTCGGGATCGAGAGGGGTAAAATCGTACAATTCGGCAATCCACAATTCCAGCGGCAAAGGGGAAATAATTCCCCGCTGCCACATTTCTGAAGAGTGCGTGTGGGCGTTGACAAAACCGGGTAGCAGTAGCTTATTAGTGCCGTCGATAACTGTTGCACCCCCCCTATTCTCTCCTTGGTAATGGATGGTATTAAAGTACCGATTGTGCAACCCGATCGCACTTATGCAATTATCCACCACCTGCACCTCTGCGGTTGTATAGCCACCCTCAATGGGAATTAAAACATTTTGAATTGTAAAGCTCACAGATTGACCCCTTCTGGTGAATTCACATCTATTACTATTGTAATGTTTAATGTCCTTTAATCTTCCAGTCAGTGCCTGCTAACCTTAAGTAAGTCAACCGACTTAAACATAAAATATGAATCCTGATTCTCTCCGTACCTTGGGCGTACCGCCGAATGCTTGGAAAGTTGATGCCAAAATTGCTGATATCACTCGCCCGCAACTTGACCCACAAATTGTTACTTTAGAAACAGAAACTAAAACCCTGCGTGTGGATTTAGCAAAAGCCGCAATGTTGGTGATAGATATGCAAAATGATTTTTGTCATCCCGACGGTTGGTTAGCACATATTGGCGTAGATGTAACACCTGCGAGAAGTCCGATTAATCCTTTACAAAATTTACTGCCGAAATTGCGATCGCACGCAATGCCAATTATTTGGATCAACTGGGGAAACCGTCCCGATTTGATGAATATTAGTGCAGCTTCCCGTCACGTTTACAATCCCACAGGCGACGGCGTAGGTTTGGGAGATCCGTTGCCAAAAAACGGCGCATCTGTTTTGATGGCGGGGAGTTGGGCGGCTTCGGTTGTGGATGAATTGACACCGAAACCCGATGATATTTGCGTTGATAAATATCGGATGAGTGGCTTTTGGGATACTCCTTTAGATAGTATCTTGCGGAACCTGGGAAGAACTACACTTTTCTTTGGAGGAGTAAACGCCGATCAGTGCGTCATGGCTACCCTGCAAGATGCTAATTTTCTCGGTTACGACTGTATTTTGGTCAAAGATTGTACAGCTACGACATCTCCAGAGTATTGCTGGGAAGCGACTCTTTATAACGTTAAACAATGTTTTGGTTTTTTGTCAGATTCTCAGGCTATGTTAGAAGCAATTAAGTAGTCCTTAGTCATTAGTCACTAGGAATAAATTTTTGAGGCTAAACTGGAAACTAATGACTCTGGATTAACTGCTAATGACATCAAAAACATAACAACTGACAACTAATAATAAAAAAATGACAAACCAGTGTATGATTCCCGTGGCAAAGTCTCCTCAAGACTACCAAGCATTTCGGATCAGTCCCGGCGATAGTAATAGATTAGCAATTGTCTTCGATCCGGCAGCAGCTAATAGTTCATTAACCGTTTGTATCGAGATTTTTGATGCGGGGGGTAAAACTCCTCCGAACCGACACTTATTCGCAGTAGAAATGTTTTTTGTACTCAAGGGAGAAGGGCGAGCAACCTGTGACGGCAAAACTGTTACTATTAAGGCGGGAGATAGTTTGTTAGTACCACCAATGAGCACTCACGTAATTGAGAATACGGGTAATCAACGTTTGTACACTTTGTGCATTATGGTACCGAATGAGGATTTTGTAGAATTGATTCGCAGCGGCACACCAGTTGAACTCGATGACGAAGATATGAGAGTTCTCGGGCGATCGGACGTACTTGTATCGTGCTAGGTTTGTAGTAAGGACTGAAGTCCTTACTACGAACTCTCATACAGCACTTTTCAGGTATGTGAGATATGTAGTTCTTGTAGGGACACGGCAGTGCCGTGTCCCTACAGGATATTGAATGTACTTCACAAACATGGAATACGCTGTAAGGTTTGAAATAAGGACTTTTTTAGTTAATTATTTTTAAGATTTATGCTGAAAGTTTGTCCAAAAGAAACAGCGTCAATGCTAACTAGAGATGGCGTGCGTTTGGATGCTGACATCTACCGCCCCGATGCAGAGGGCAAATTTCCAGTATTATTAATGAGACAGCCTTACGGAAGGGCGATCGCCTCCACTGTAGTATATGCCCATCCCGCATGGTACGCTAAACACGGCTACATCGTTGTCATTCAAGACGTGCGGGGGCGCGGCACTTCTGAAGGCGAATTTAACTTGTTTGTTAACGAAACACCAGACGGTTTTGATACCGTAAATTGGGCTGCTAATTTGCCGGGAAGCAGCGGCAAAGTAGGAATGTATGGCTTTTCCTACCAAGGCATGACTCAACTCTACGCGGCGGCTGCTAAACCCAGTGCCTTAACAACAATTTGTCCGGCAATGGTAGGCTGCGATTTATACGCAGATTGGGCCTATGAAGGCGGCGCATTTTGTTTGCAATCAAATCTCGGCTGGGCAATTCAGCTAGCAGCAGAAACTGCTCGCTTAAAAGGCGATATTTCTGCCCATCAATCCCTGTACGCAGCTTCGAGAAATCTCCCGCTATCCGATATTATCCCAGCGCGTCCTGAGATTATTAAGAATCTGGTATCAGATTCATACTATCACGATTGGTTAGATAATTATCAAGCAGGTGAGTATTGGGAAAAGTTATCGCCAAACATTAAAGATTTAGACTTGCCAATGCTGCACGTCGGTGGTTGGTTTGATACTTATTTGCGGGGAACAATTCATCTTTATAAGGAAATGGTGGGCCGGAGTTCCTGCCCGCAGCATTTGATAATTGGCCCTTGGGCGCATTTACCTTGGGGGCGAAAAGTTGGAGGGTTAGATTATGGTTTTGCTGCTGCAAATCCTGTGGATGAGTTGCAAATTCGCTGGTTCAATCGATTCCTCAAAAGTGTTGATACAGGAATGTTAGATGAGGCGCCAGTTTCTTTATTTGAGATGGGAAGCAATGATTGGCTGAAATTTGATAAGTGGCCGAATAATCATCCTAAATCCTATTTTTTAGCAAGTAACGGGCTGGCTGCGATGAGAGAAGATACAGGTATTTTAACGGAGAGTTGCACGGATGTTGGCACTAATGATATCTTCGTACACGATCCTTGGCGGGCTGTGCCGTCGTTGGGAGGACACGCGGCATTTCCGGCTGGTTCATTTGAGCGATCGACTATTGACTGTCGCACGGATGTGTTAACATACACCTCTGCACCACTAACCGCAGATTTGCACCTTGCAGGAGAAGTGTTTGTCGAAGTGTTTTGTACGGCAGATGCGTCAACTTTTGATTTGTGTGCGATACTTTCTGAGGTCAAAGATAGCGGCAGCATCTACAATTTTACTCAAGGTTACGTCCGGGTTGATTCAGAAGAAATACCTGTAAGAATTGTACTGCAAGCAACTTGTATGCAAATTGCTAAAGGTGATGCTTTTCGTCTGAGTTTGAGTGCGGCTTGTTTTCCGGCTTATGACGTGAATCCGGGAACTGGTGCGCCTCCCGGTGTAGCGCGGGCGATCGATGCTAAGATGATCACGCTGACAGTAAGTTGTGGCGGGAATAGTCCCTCCCAAATTTTACTACCAATTGTCGATCGCACTTAAAACCATTCCATTATGAGCGTTATCTTTCACATCACCCGCAGCCAACAGTGGGAAGAAGCAAAACAAGTTCAATCCTATCGTGGGGATACGCTAGATTCTGAAGGATTTATCCACTGTTCGACACTCTCGCAAACTACTAGAAGTGCTAATAAGTTTTTTCTGGGACAAACAGGATTAGTGTTGCTTTCGATTGACTCGGAAAAAGTAGAATCTGAACTTAAATATGAATTGGCTGCGGGTGAGAATTACCCGCACATTTATGGGCCGCTAAATGTTGATGCTGTGTTAAAAGTTATGGAGTTTGAAGCGGCTGCTGATGGTAAGTTTGAATTGCCGGAAGAATTAAAGGACGTTGGTTGATAAGGAATGAGAATTAAATAACTTACAATTTGATGGTTCTTGTGGGATGGGCGGGACGCCCATCCCACAAACTTGTGTAAATTATTTAATTTGCGATCCTAAGCTGTTCTGCATTTAAATTGTATGTTAAAAAATAATCAAACTCTTGTGGGGTGTCCCGCCCGCTCTGAATATACAATTTAAATGTGCGACAGCTTATTCAGATTTTGTGCCATTATCTACTAACTTTTTAGAGCGGGCTAGAAGCCCACCCCACAGGAAATTTTAATTGTTTGTGGAATGGGCATCTTGCCCGTTTCTAACATTAGTACAACATCTAAATTTAAACAGACTTGTCAACAAACTCTTTTGCCAATTTCAGTGCATCTTCACGAGTCGCAATTCTCCCCTCCACCCGCGCTAATTGAATTTCCATCAACAATTGACCGACTTGCGGACTTCTCGGCAAATTCAAATATTCCATTAAATCATTGCCACTAACTAATTGTGTCGGATGAGCAATAATATCATCAGCATCAAGATAGCGATTAATTAACAGTGAAATATCATCAACCGCAACTCCCGCCGCCACCGCCAAAACTGCTAAAACTGGAAATACTATTCCGACATCGCGAAACAAGAAATACTGTTCTCGCAAAGACATTTCCGCAATAGGTTTTGCTGGCAATTTGGGCAAGTATCTCAAAAGTGCGATCGCACTTTTAATCTCAGCATTGCTATACTTTAACCGTAGCAACTGGGTTTCAGCAATTGTCGGGTCAGAATCTGCCAACATAGCCAACTTCGCAACCGCCAACAAAGGCGTTTTAATCGTATCTCGAATCGATCGCGAAAACTCTGTTCCCAAATCTGGATAAATTACCGCCAAATCCGTAGCACACAGATCAATTTTTGTCAAAATATCAAAACGGTCGATCGCACTTTCAAACCAAATCGAAAACAAACCATCTTCCCAACCGCGACAAATCCAAGGAACACCGTCAGGATTGCTCAATAAGTAACCCAATTCAGTCCGCACTCGTTCCACCGCTATCTGACTCAACAACGGTGCTAATTCGCGAATCGCAGATAGAGTTTCCGGTTCGATCGCAAAACCCAACTGCGCCGCTTGGCGGTAAGCTCTTAATAACCTCAGCGGATCGTCCTCCAAATTTGACCGCGAAATCATCCGTAGCAAACCCAGCCGCAAATCAGCTTGACCATCCACAGGATCGATGATTTCTCCCGTAAAAGGATTGCAGGCGATCGCATTAATCCGAAAATCTCGGCGCCACAAATCCCCCTCCAGACTCCCCCCTTCCGCCTGCGCAAAATCCACCGTACCGCCCGCAAACACCACCCGCGCAATTTGACGTTCCGCATCCAACAAAACAAATCCAGCTTTCGTGCGATCGGCAATTTTTCGAGCAGTTTTCACCGCCCGTGTTAGCATAACGAAGTCCAAATCAAAATAGTGCGATCGCCTCCCCAGTAGCGCATCCCGCACAGCACCGCCCACCAAATAAGCAGGCGCAGTCAGCAGTTCCAAATCAAACGGCCAAGAATCAGGAGATAATGTAGGTGGCAAACTATTCGACATCGCAACAAAAATAAATAAACTTACACACAATAAAGCTCTTGCTACGCTAGATTAACAGAAAGCTCAAAATTCACCAACCTTTTGAAATGCACAGAGGATATCAAGAATGTGTATTTGTATTAACTGCCATTATGTAGATCGCTGCTTCACCTACCACGCCGTAGAAGGACAGCACGAACAGATTCATCTCACCGAAACACCCGATTTCGACCCCGTAGAACCGACAATCAACGTCAATATCCGCTCCCGCCAAGATGAAATTGAAATGGAATGGGATGTAGTCGGATGTCAAAGTTTCAAGCAAGAGAGTGGTAAATGGGCTAAGTTGCGGCCCGGCGAACTCGTACCGACTTGAGCGGAAGTCAGTAGTCAGTAGTCATTAGTCATTAGTTATTAGTCAGTAGTCAGTGGTTATTTGTTATTTGTTACTCGCTTAAGCTGGCAATAACCAATAACAAATAACCGATTTCCAATTCCAATTCCCAATCCCCAATTCCCCATTACCAATTACCAATTCCAATTTCCCAATTCCCAAATCTAAAATCTAAAATCAAATGAGCTATTGCTTAAATCCAACTTGTCAGAATCCGCAGAACCAAAGTGATGCAGAATTGTGCCAAAGTTGCGGCTCAAAATTGTTGTTAACTAACGAACAATCGCCATCAGCATCTCGCTACCGTACCATAAAGCCGATCGCACAAGGAGGCTTTGGGAGAACATTTCTAGCAGTTGATGAAACCAAACCCCCGATTTTTTAACAGTGCGTCATCAAGCAATCTTTGCCACAAAACACCGCAGCCGAAAAATCTGCCCAACTATTTCACCAAGAAGCAGCCCAGCTAGAAACCTTGGGGAAACATCCCCAGATTCCAGAATTAATCGCGCACTTTGAACAAGAAGACAGACAGTATTTAGTACAAGAATTTATCGACGGCAAAAACCTAGCCCAAGAATTACAACAAAAAGGAGCATTCACCGAAACTCAAATTCGGCAAATTCTCAATGATTTATTACCAGTGATCCACTTCGTCCACAAATCCAAAGTTATTCACCGCGATATCAAACCAGCCAATATCATTCGCCGCCGACTATCTCCAGCCCCTTTACCCGCCTTAGAAAATTCCTATCAACCATCTCCTTTCCAAAAAGATATCGTTTTAGTAGACTTTGGTGCAGCTAAGAAAGTAACAACAACTGGCTTGCCACAAACTGGTACAATCATCGGCAGCGCTGCTTATACAGCCCCAGAACAATTGATGGGAAAAGCAGTTTTTGCCAGCGACATCTACAGTTTGGGCGTTACCTGCATTCACTTGCTAACTCACATTCCTCCCTTCGATTTGTTCGACAGCACAGAAGATTCTTGGGCTTGGCGAAATTATTTGAAAAGTGCTGTTAGCGACGATTTCGGCCGCATCCTCGACACCATGCTCCAAAGTGCCACCAATCGGCGCTACAATTCAGCATCAGCAGTCATGCGGCAGTTGAACCCCAAACCGCTGTATTTAGAGGCTTCGCCTGTTTTAGATGCGCCGGAGGAGCCCGCAGAACGGGTGCTGACACCTGCGCCCGGTGTGTCGCTGCTCACTCGCCAAGAGCAAGCCGAAATTCAGCAAGCTTTGCAAGAGGCGATCGCCCCGTACAATGTTACAATCCAAGTCAGTCAAGCCAAACAACAGCTCAATATCGTCATCAACAGAACCGAAGACAACCCCGTTTACTATCCGCACTTATCTCAAATAATTGCCACCAGACTCACCGATTTGGAGTTAAATAAAGTCGCAGCCGTGAAGCTGTTGGGAAGAGTCAACAATTCTCGCCGCCCGGAGTGGAAGCAAATATTGCAAATCGATCCCAAGATTCAATTGAGAAACAAACTCGTGCGGCTGCAACACCATCAATTACTCAAGAAAATCGCCCCTGTTACTACCCAAGAATTTTGGCTGCCGAAGTTGAAAACTCAGGATTTTTGGATAGATGCGCTAATGTTTGCCTTAGTTTGGTTTATCTTTGGCTCTCAAATAGTCATTTTTAATTCTTGGTTTGCGCTAATAGTTTCTTCTTGTTTTATGGCAGTCAAGCATCAAGTTTCCCAACACAAAGAATTTGCCAATAAAAATTTATTTGCAAGTTTAGTAGTGCTGTTTTTGATGACTGGGGGCATGGGTAATTCCAGGATTTTAAATACGGGAATATTTGGCATTCTTTTGGGTTGCTTAGTTGTGGCTTTGCCTCTGTTTTTTGTTAAGGAAAATTACCACTAATCGTGAATAGCAATCCCCAAGACGGAACATCAGTTAAAAAATACGGCTTAGCCCTGCACACAGCTAGTCGCGAACTCGGTTTAGCCATCAGCAATTTTGCTGGGGATTCTCGCTGTGAAACTTGGAATTTGGATCGCGATTTAGCAACTCATTTGCATCAGTATTTAGTCGAGTTTATTCAGCCGCAAACTTGGGCGGATTTAGCTTTTATTGCAGTGGCGAAGGGGCCCGGAGGTTTCACGGGGACTCGGATGGGTATGGTGACGGCGCGGACTTTGGCTCAACAGTTGGATATTCCGGTTTTTGCGATTTCAACTTTGGCGGCTGTGGCTTGCAGCAGTAGTAAAAAATCTATCTCAACTCAGGATATGGCGCTGCAAATGCCTGCACAGCGGGGTCAATTGTTTGGTGCTGTTTATTCAATTAACAAAGATTCTGGTTTAACTGAGTTGTTTCCTGATACGGTGATGACTCCTGAATCTTGGCAGGAAAAGTTGGATAGTTGGGGAAATTCTTATCAGTTGATTGAAGTTGGTAGCGAGTTGGGATGGTCGGTTTCTAGTGTGTTGGAATTGGCTTATTTGGAATGGCAACAAGGAAGTCGCCCTGATTGGTCGGATGCTTTGCCTTATTACGGGCAACATCCGGTAAAGGGACACTGAAAAAATGATATAATAGTTAAAGGTTCTCAGAGGTAAAACCATGAAAATCACTCTCAAGCCTGAGCAGGAAAAGTTCATAGAAGCACAAGTTACAAGTGGTAGATATCCTTCGGCGGAGGAAGTGATCGCAGCGGCATTAGCACTTTTAGCCAATAGCAGCGAGCCAAAAGAGAGCAACACCTATCAAGAATGGGTAGAAGAAACGCGCTCCAAAGTAGCAATAGGAATAGCTCAACTCGATCGTGGCGAAGGGATTGATGGAGAAACAGTCATCGCAAGATTGCAGGAAAAATTTCGCAAAATACGGGAGAACAAAAGATGAGTCGCTACATTGTTTCTCCAGAAGCGAGTCGCGATTTAGATGAAATTTCTGATTACTTTGCAGCTAGAAATATTGAAGCCTGAGAACAGTTTGTTGAGGAGTTCAATCGAAAGTGTCGTAATTTAATTAACTTTCCTAATATGGGACGTAGTTACCAGCAAATCGTTGCTTCTGTTCGGGGGCTTTCTATCATGGGTTACATTATTTTTTATCGGACGATAGACAGTGGAATTGAAATTATCAGGGTTGTGAAGGGAGAACGGGATTTACCGTCGCTATTTCCTGATGAGGATGAGTGATACCAAATCCGTTTGCATCGGAATGATATAAACAGAAGAGACGGAGGAGACGGCAGTGCCGTGTCCCTACCGCGATCAATTGTAGGGACACGGCACTGCCGTCTCCTCGCTTGTCATTCCGGCGCAGCCGGAATTGATATAATACCAAATAACGAATTTAACATAACACTCTTTTTTTAAATCCCCGACTTCTTTAAGAAGTCGAGGATTTGAGCATTCCGTAAAGTTTATCTTCCGCTAGCTAAAACCGATCGCAATTTACGGCCCCGCGATTTATCCCGAAGTTCAGGAGTTGCCATCCGCAACACAAAATCGAGCAGCCAAGGCGCAATTCTGTGACACCAAACTGCTAAATGACTTTGATATCCTACCAAAATTTCCGGCGCATCTTTGTGCAATCCCGCCATCAGTGCGAGGGCAACTTTTTCGGGGGTTGTGGGAACTACCCAACGAAATTGCTCCAAGTCTCGCACCATGTCGGTATCTGTTAGAGATGGGAGCAAAGCTGTGACTCGAACATTGTAGGCGGCTAACTCGCTGCGCAAAGCTTGGGTAAAGCCTAAAATGGCAAATTTGGTAGCAGAATAAGTTGCCATTGTTGGCGCAGCAATTTTGCCCATCAAGCTCGAAACATTGACGATTGTTCCGTCTTGTTGAGCAGCCATTCGCCTCGCTATCAAGCGGGTAACTGTGTAGGTTCCGAGCAAATTTAAGGCGATTTCTTCCTCAATTAATGGGAGTGGCGATCGCAAGAAAGATGCTTGGTGTGCGACGCCTGCACAGTTGACTAGCAGGTGAATTGGGCCGTTATCTCGCCAAGCTTGGGCGATCGCAATATTCACCGCCACCGACTGAGTTAAATCTAAGGCTAATGGCACTACTTCTACACCAAGAACATCGATTTCCTCTGCCAACTCAATTAATTGGTGGCGATTGCGCGCCACAATCAACAACCGTTTGATTCCTTGTCTTGCTAATTCTAGGGCGATCGATCGCCCAATCCCGCGCGAAGCCCCTGTAACTAAGGCTGTTTTTCCTTGAAGCTGCATAGATTAAACCCTCTGGATTTGAAGCTCACCGCGCGCGAAGTTATAAGTTGCGAGTTATGAATTTTGTGGAGTTAACTCAAAACTTTTGAATCGCCAACGTGCGCGTGAGTTGAACTAAACTTTTGGTTTGCCAGAAATTCATCGGGAATCCGGTAAATCAACCTCATTCAAGCAGACAAACCTGAGATGGGAGAACAAGGTAGGAAATCATACCGACTTTGGCTTAATCTTCCTATTTCTTGAGTCTGCGAAGGCAGACTTTGTTTGTGTAGCAGCGAATTCCATTCGCCGGGAGTTTTGAGCAATATAGAGCATAAATTTCACGCCTGAAAATTGGGTCTGAAACCTCCCCGTTTAGGGAAAAATCAAACAAAATGATTCATTGCTCCAATCCTCTTTTATCGACGGCTATGGGTAGCTGTCAACTGTCAACTGTCAACTGATGAAACCTCCTAGATATGAGTTTTTCGTCTCCATACACACAGTAACAACGGGATCGACAAGCTGCAACAATTTTTAATAAATCTTCTGCAACACTTCTTTACAAACTCCTCAGACGGCATTTTGCCAAGTGCCGTGAAAGCTCAAAGGTATAACACCAGGCAATTCTAACGTGCAAATAGGAGCGTGCGAGAGTCCATCGCTGTCAAATATCCAGACTTCGCTTTTATCAGAATTGCCGTCGTAAACAACAGTTAAAATCCAACCTTTCTCGGACGAAATATCTGGAACGTAGATGGGTTCTGCGGGATAGCGATTTTCGCCCATATCAGCAATTGTGAGATTTCGGGTTTGCGTGTCGAAACGGGCGATCGCCCCGTAAAGTTCCGCTACACTATCAACGTCAGCCCGATTCATTGCCACATAAATATACCGCGACGCTTGCCCGATTTCGGCAGCAGGTACGATCGGGAATTCGCAAGATTTATCCAACAATTCTTCGATTCCTGTCACTTTCGCAGTCTGAGGATTGAGATGCACTCGGCTCAGAATTCCCTCTGCATTAGTGCGAGTTTTACCTGTCGCTACTTCCTTAAGTCGCTGATTAGTTGTAAAGTCACCATAGCGCACCAAGTCAACCGCCACATCGCCATCTTCCTTGACAAACCCGTTAGCAAAATGCCACTGAAACCAAGGTTCGGTTTCACTACGACTAACTAAAGAAAGAGTATCCGAATCAAAAACTAAAACCTGGGTTCCTAACTTTGGTCTCCATTCAAAGGAGTCGCTATAACTGCTAATTCCAGCTAACATCGTCACAAAATTAAGTCGCACCGGCGGTACAAAAAATATTAGGTACTTTCCAGCTAAAACAAAATCATGAATTAGGGGAATTCCATCCAAAGGAACAGTTGCTTTTTGCACAATTTTGCCTGTAAAATCGCTTTTATATAGATTCAACTTTGTAGTTACACCAGGTGTAACTCCAAAGTTGTAAATGTTACCACTAATCGGGTCGCGCTTGCAATGAGCGGAATAGGCAAATCCACGATCTAAACTACCTAATTTATCTATTCCGATAGTTTCCAGAGTTTTTAAGTCGAGCCTATGAGGCGGGCCGCCTTCCCACAGTGCTAAAAGGCGATCGGGTAAAGCTAAAACCGAAGTATTGGCAGCATTCTTAACAGGTTTGCTCCACCGCAACAAAGCTGGGCCCGGCGCAGTCATGCCGTAATTACTATAAAGAAATTTATCAGCTTTTGCTTCAGCTTGATATCCCGCGGTTTGCACGTAGCGATAAACGGCGGTAGCACCAGCATCGGTAAAATCCACTGCCAAAATTGCACCGTCGCCGTCAAACCAGTGTCCCGCAGTCATGCCGCCGCGTTGCAAACGTGCGGGCCCGTTGCGGTAAAGAGTGCCACGCAACCCGTCGGGGATTTTACCAGTTTTAACGGATAGCTGAGTCAGTGGAAACTCCGCCGCAGAAGTGGCTAGAGCTTTAGCCCAGGATTTTTTAGGTGAGATTTTATTGGCTATTTTCATTAAAAAGTGGCAATTTTAAACTGAGCTGGCGGATGTTTTGCTATACAATTATAGCACATATTACTTAACACCTATGACTCTGCCGCGCCGCTATTTGCTCAGAACTTTTGGGCTGACTGCTATTGGTAGTCAACTTTTGCCGCTCGCCCAAAACAACCTATTTCCCAAAAGTGCGATCGAGCCACGCCGCCTGCAAGTCGGCGATACAGTAGCCTTAATCAATCCTGCCGCTTTTAACTACGAAAAGGAAGTTGCACAATTTTTTAAAGTTGCCGATAAATTGGGTTTAAAAGTTAAATTGGGAAAGCACTTTTACGATCGCTACGGCTATTTAGCAGGCAAAGATGCCGATCGCGCTGCTGATGTCAATGCCGCCTTTGCCGACGACTCAGTGCAAGCTATTTTTACCGGGATGGGCGGCTGGGGCTGCGGTCGGATCTTGCCACTCCTAGATTATAATACGATCCGCAATAATCCTAAAATCATCATGGGATTCAGCGATATTACTGCGCTGTTATTGGCGATTTATGCTAAAACAAATATAGTTACTTTTCACGGCCCTTTAGGTGTATCGAGCTGGAGTCCATTTACCATAGATTACGTTAAGAAAGTTTTGTTTGATGGAGGTTCTGTTACCTTGCAAAACTCCAAAAGCGTGCAAGTTGAAACAATCCGGGGAGGCACTGCTAGGGGAAAACTAATCGGCGGTAATCTATCAGTAATCGCAGCAATGGTAGGTTCTGCTTATTTGCCGGAGTGGGAAAAGAGTATTTTGTTTGTCGAGGAAGTTGGCGAAGAGGTTTATCGGATCGATCGAATGTTGACGCAGCTCAAATTAGCGGGGATTCTCGATAAAATATCCGGTTTTATTTTCGGACAGTGTACGAAATGCGAGGCTGAAAAACCGCAAGAGTCACTAACCTTAACTCAAGTCTTGACAGATCATATTCGCCCCTTGAATATTCCGGCGTGGTACGGTTCGATGGCTGGACACATCCGTGACAAGTTCACTTTGCCGATCGGGCTAGAAGTCGAAATCGACGCAAATTCTGGTACAATCAGATTGTTACAATCCGCTGTTAATTGATTTCTGTAACTGTTCTCGATATTCCCGAGGCAGAGCCTCTGGATCTAGGTTTCCAGGCAGAGCCTGGGAACCAGAATACAAACGTCAAACTAGGCTCCATATTTCCGAGGCGGAGCCTCTGGATCTGCGTTTCCAGGCAGAGCCTGGGAACGAGCAAAACTAGGCTCCATATTTCCGAGGCGGAGCCTCTGGATCTGCGTTTCCAGGCAGAGCCTGGGAACGAGCAAAACTAGGCTCCATATTTCCGAGGCGGAGCCTCTGGATCTGCGTTTCCAGGCAGAGCCTGGGAACGAGCAAAACAAGCAAACATTCAAACACAAAATCCTCAATATCGTGAAAAAAACCCCAAAATATATTCAACCATTAATACTAATAATCTTAGCAATAATTTGCCTGTTGCCGCTTAATCCCCGTGCCGCCGTAGCAAGTAAAATCGCTGACACTATTTATCAACAGCGAACCGTCCACAATCCCGACGGAATCGGCAAATTTTACATGGGTCGTGAAATTGCCCAAGTCATGGGATATCAAGGTGCTGGTTGGCTGGAAAGACCCTCTCGCGGCATGGAAGAGAAATCAGCTCGATTAGTCAACAATCTCGATTTGAAACCAACTGATATTGTAGCAGATATTGGAGCAGGAACCGGATATTTTAGCTTTCGGATCGCTCCTTTAGTTCCACAAGGAAAGGTTTTAGCAGTTGACGTACAGCCGGAAATGATCAATTTTCTGGAGTTGAATAAACAAGAAAAAAATATCACTAATGTTGAGCCAATCTTGGGCAGTATCGACAATCCGAATTTGCCCGAAAACAGTGTGGATGTAGTTGTGATGGTCGATGCTTATCACGAATTTGCCTATCCCAGAGAAATGATGCAAGGAATTGTGAAAGCACTCAAACCGGGAGGCCGCACGGTATCGATCGAGTATCGCGGCGAAAACCCGCTGCTTCCCATTAAAGGTTTGCACAAAATGACGCAGAAGCAGGTAAAAAAAGAAATGGCAGCCGTCGGTTTAGTATGGAAAGAGACAAAAGAGATGTTGCCCCAGCAGCATTTGATGGTGTTTGAGAAAAAATCTAAAATTTAGCAGCCAAACCGTTAGCGAAGCCCTCGAAGAGGATCGCTCCAATAGCATTTTTAATCATTTATGTCAAGGTACAAAAGATGTATTTAATGCACAAGGGCGATCTTTTTCGAGGGCTTCGCTAACGGTCAAACGTGATTAAGCCTTAAGTAACCCTTAAGATAGACATTTTACTAAAAATACCACTTACAATTGAAAATTGATAACCCAGAGGCGCTTTCTTCATTTTTCTTTGCGAAGAAGCGTCACTACTAGGAAGTAGCAGCGTGAATATTCCAAGTTCCATCCTCACCATGCTCGTCGGCATCGTAGTGACTCTGATCAGTCTCTGGTACGGGCAGAATCACGGTTTGATGCCGATCGCCGCCTCTGACGAAGCATCCCAGATAGACGAACTATTTAATGTAATGATGACCATTTCTACTGGATTATTTATCCTAGTCCAGGGAGTGCTGATCGTTGCTGCAATTAAGTATCGTCGCCGTGAAGGAGACAACACAGACGGGCCGCCTTGGCATGATAATTTTCCATTAGAAATTCTTTGGACAGCCGTTCCGGCGGTGATCATTTTAGGAATCGGAGTCTACAGTTTTGAGATTTACAACTCAATGGGAGGCCTCGATCCGATGGGTGCTCACGACCACGGAACTATGAAAATGCAGGCTAAAATGCGCGGAAGTGCGATCGCCGCCACACTCTCAGACACAGTTCAAAGAGCCCCTGAAATAGGGTCTCAAAAACTTGTTGCTCTGGGTATTGGTGCTTCCCCAGAAAATGAAGACAAAGCACCAGATTTAATTGTAAATGTCATGGGTTTGCAGTATGCCTGGATTTTTACCTATCCAGAAAGCGGCGTTAGTTCCGGCGAACTGCATATGCCAGTAAACCGCGACGTACAGCTAAATATCACAGCCCAAGACGTGCTGCACGCATTTTGGCTGCCAGAATTTCGCCTCAAACAAGATTCAATTCCTGGGCGACCAAGCGAACTGAGATTTACAGCAAAAAAAGTGGGCGAATACCGAGTTGTTTGTGCTGAATTGTGCGGCCCTTATCACGGAGCGATGAAAGCTGCTGCATTCGTTCAAACGCCTGAAGAATTCGATAGTTGGTTGAAAGAACAGCAAGTTGCTAGCACTCAAAACTTAGAGCAAGCAGTTGCAGTCAATCCAGGAGAATTGTCAGACGGAGAATTTTTGGCTCCCTACACCAGCGATCTAGGAATTAACTCCGAAAACCTAGAAAAACTTCACCCAACTCATCATCATTAAAAAATAGTCGTCAGTTGTTTGTCTAGAATATTTTTTTATTAGCTAATAACTAATAACTAATGACTAATGACTAATAATTGATGACTAATAACTAATGACTAATAACTAATGACACAAGCACAGTTCCAAGAAACTGCCAACATCGACGCTCGCGGTACAGAGTCCGCCGATCGACATTGGCGAGATTATTTCACTTTTAATACTGACCACAAAGTTATCGGTATCCAATACCTGGTAACAACCTTTACTTTCTATCTCATCGGTGGCGTGATGGCAACTTTGGTGCGCACCGAACTCGCCACCCCCGACTCCGATTTTGTCAGCCCAGAACTCTATAACAGTTTATTTACTGTTCACGCAACGGTGATGATCTTCCTGTGGATCGTACCCGCAGGTGCCGGATTTGCTAACTTTTTGATCCCGTTAATGATCGGGGCAAAAGATATGGCATTTCCCAGGCTAAATGCTGTTGCCTTTTGGATGATTCCCGTAGGCGGCGTGTTGCTATTGAGCAGTTTTTTGGTGGGAGCTCCGCAGGCCGGTTGGACTTCCTATCCGCCTTTGAGCTTAGTTACTGCTCAAGCAGGGGAAGAAATTTGGATTCTCAGCGTCTTAATACTAGGAACTTCTTCGATTTTGGGGGCGGTAAATTTTGCCGTTACCATCTTCACGATGCGGGTTCCCAGCATGAGTCTCAATGAAATGCCTTTGTTTTGCTGGGCGATGATTGCGACTTCAGGGCTGACTTTGGTTGCTACTCCAGTCTTAGCCTCAGCTTTGATTTTGCTGTCGTTTGACTTGTTAGCAGGGACGGCATTTTTTAACCCGACAGGTAACGGCGATCCGATCGTCTACCAGCATTTATTCTGGTTTTATTCGCACCCCGCAGTCTACATTATGATCATGCCTTTCTTTGGCGTGATTTCCGAAGTTTTACCGATACATTCGCGGAAGCCAATTTTTGGTTATTTGGCGATCGCCTATTCCAGTCTCGCGATCAGCTTTTTGGGCTTAATCGTGTGGGCGCACCATATGTTTACCAGCGGCACACCAGGCTGGCTGCGGATGTTTTTTATGATCACCACAATGATCATCGCCGTACCTACTGGGATTAAAATATTTAGCTGGTTAGCAACTCTTTGGGGAGGCAAACTGCGCCTTGTCAGCGCACTGCTATTTGCAATGGGTTTTATCTCAACCTTTGTCCTCGGTGGCATCACCGGGATCATGGTAGCTTCCGTACCTTTCGACATTCACGTTCACGATACTTATTTTATCGTCGCTCACTTGCACTACGTGTTATTTGGTGGCTCGGTATTTGGAATTTACGCTGCTTTTTACCACTGGTTCCCCAAAATGACGGGGCGGATGCTCAATGAATTTTGGGGTAGAGTTCACTTTGTTTTAACGTATATTGGCTTTACCGTAACTTTCTTGCCAATGCACGCTTTGGGAATGCAAGGAATGCCCCGGCGAGTTGCCATGTATGACCCGAAATTCACCACAATTAATGTCATTTGTACGATCGGCGCTTATATGCTGGCCGTGTCTACAATCCCGTTTATCGTTAACGTGATTTGGAGCTGGAGATATGGCCCAAAAGCTGGCGACAACCCTTGGGAAGCTTTGACTTTGGAATGGATGACGACTTCGCCACCGCCTATCGAAAATTTTGAAGGAATCCCAGTATTGGCAACAGGGCCTTACGATTATGGCATGGAAAAAATTCAGCATACTGGGGAACGTCTCGAGCTCATGTTGACAGAAAATGCGATCGCCAGTAGCGAGAAACGGGGTATCTCTGTTGCGGAGGCTGAAGCTTCAACTTTCTTGGGCGGTACTGCAACTTTGGTCGCTCCTGAATCAGAAACAGATGTTGCTCCTCCTGACAAAAATCGAGATGGCGAGTAGTGATTAAGCTGTTACGCATTTAAAATAGTATTGTAGGGTGCCACGGGCCGCAGCGTTTCCCTTACCGATGGAAGCGATCGAGCTGACGCACCCTACAGGCCTCGTTAGTGGTTTAAATGCACAACAGCTTAGTTATTAGTTATTAGTTATTAGTTATTAGTAGTTATGATGGCTAGCAACTAACAAGCACAAAATAACAATCAACAATCAACAAATAACTAATGACTAATGATATCAATTCCGGCTGCGCCGGAATGATATAGAGGACACGGCAGTGCCGTTTCCCTACCGCGATTAATTGTAGGGACACGGCACGTGCAGTCTCCTCCGTCTCCTCCGTTTATATCATTCCGATGAAGAGAGGATTTGATATGACCTCTTACTTCCTATTACCAAACTAGCAATTGATTATGCAAACACCAGCAATAGATCCAGCAAAAACAGCCCTAAATTACCACAATCCCGAACACGTAGAAGCTCACACAGAGGAGCATCCCGACCACCGAATGTTAGGGATAGTTGTGTTCTTGGGTTCTGAAGGCATGATATTTTTAGGTATGTTTGCCGCATATCTGATTTATCGGGCGATGGCCCCGATGTGGCCTCCCGAAGGTACGCCAGCACGAGAGTTGCTGCTACCGGGAATTAATACGCTGATTTTGATTTCTAGCAGTTTTGTGATTCACAATGCGGATACTGCAATCAAAAAGAATGATACGGTGGGAATGCGTAATTGGCTGCTCGTAACTATTGCTATGGGCGCGGTTTTCTTGGCCGGTCAGGTTTATGAATACACTCATTTAGAGTTTGGCTTGACGACTAATTTGTACGCCAGTTGCTTTTACGTATTGACTGCTTTTCACGGGTTGCACGTAACGTTTGGAGTGGTGCTGATGGCGGGGGTAGTATGGCGATCGCGCGTGCCTGGTCATTATTCTAGCGAACACCATTTCGGCATCGAAGCTACTGAGCTTTACTGGCACTTTGTGGATGTTGTTTGGATTGTTTTGTTTGTGTTGCTGTATATTTTGTGAGACGTAAGTCTTGATTGAAGGCCTCCTTTTTTAGGGGGCTTTTATTTTGTCTAAAAGTGCGATCGACTTTCACTCACTCTCTGAAAGCCGATCGCCCTAAATTAAGCTAAATTTAAAATACCAATTCTCCTATCCAACAGGATTGAGTAAATTATGCAGTGCGAATTGTGCGATCGGCAAATGGAAGCATTAACCGCCCATCACCTCATCCCCAAACAAAACACCAAGCGCAAAAACGCCGATCCCAGCCCCACAATCGACATTTGCTCAGCCTGTCACCGCCAGATTCACTCTCTATTCGATAATAAACACCTCGCCCAAGAGCTCAACTCTCTGGAAAAGCTCAAAAATGACCCTGAACTCCAGAAATTTGTCTCTTGGATTAAGAAACAAAAAACCGACAAGCGAATTCAAGTACGCGGCAAAAAAGCTTGAGTATGTCAGCAATAACCGATCGCCAATATATTTAGTGGAATACAGACTATCGGCTATTTAGAAAGCCGATGAAACTTGCGGTAAAGCATCGCCTCTACCGGCTTTCCTCCCCGCAAATGTTGCTCTGTAATTGCTGCTACTTCTTCAGGACAAACCGCGCAGTACCAAACCTCTTCTGGCAGCACCAACACCATCGGCCCGTTGCCGCACTGTCCCAAACAACCGCTAGCAACAACTTCAACCTCTGAAGGCGACAATTTCTGAAAAGCTGCCAGTACCTTTGCGGCACTTTGCTTGCGACAAGTGCGGTTTTGGCAAACAAGAACTTGCCTCAAAGATTCTTTGATTTTCATGTTTTTTACTTGACAATCTGCTCAATATATGCTATTTTTTTATCATGGAAATAGGTGTCGTCATATATACTCTAATTGTAAAGTGCTTTTTAGTAGGGACACGGCAAAAGCCCATAGGTGTCAACTTAAGCCGAAAGCCTTGAGAAATCTCCTTTTTACCGCAGTCTAGATCCCCCTCGCATCCCCCTTAAGAAGCTATGCGTTATAAACATCTTTCTTAACATTTGAGAGCGATCGCGATCGAGGCTATCAAACCCTTATTCCTCGATCGCCAATTCTCAATAAATGCCAGCTATTTTCAATAAACAAGGTTGTTAAATTGTCAAGGCTTGTGTCGTGATTGCTCCCAAAAGCCTTGATTTACAAAGCTTTCAGGATTGTTAAGAAAGATCCTTATAAGGCATAGCTTAAGAAGGGGGACTTTGAGAAGACTCCTGTCCCCCCCTTTTTAAGGGGGGCTAGGGGGGCTAGGGGCCTCATCGTCAGACAGTAGACTGGTACTACATTTGACGTTAAGTTGACACCAAGAAGGACACGGCATTGCCGTCTCCCTAGTGCGGTTAATCTGGTGATAAACCTTTTGAAGCCAACCATTGTCGATCGAACAAACGGGACTGATATCGAGCCCCGCCGTCGCAAAGTACCGTCACAATCCGATGTCCAGGCCCCATTTGCTTCGCCAAAGCCACAGCCGCCCCCACATTAATCCCCACAGAACCGCCCATAAACAGCCCTTCTTTCCTCAGCAGTTGGTAAACCACCCGCACAGCTTCAGTATCATCAATTTGGATAGCATCATCTACCGGGGCATTCTCCATATTTGCAGTAACGCGGCTGGTACCAATTCCCTCAGTAATCGAACTACCTTCAGTCTTAATTTCCCCAGTTTTGAAATAACTGTAAAGCCCGCTGCCCATCGGATCTGCCAAGATAGTCTTAATCGCCGGATTTTGGGATTTCAAAAACATCGCCACCCCAGCAAAAGTCCCGCCCGTACCCGTCGCAGCCACCCAAGCATCAACTTTCCCATCGGTTTGTTCCCAAATTTCTGGGCCAGTTGTCTCGTAGTGCGATCGGCGATTGGCTAAATTGTCAAACTGATTTGCCCAAACGGCATTCTCCATTTCCGCAGCCAATTTTCCCGACAGTTTGACATAGTTATTCGGGTCTTTGTACGGGACAGCGGGAACAGTCCGAACTTCAGCGCCCAATGTTCTCAAAGCATCGATTTTTTCTTGAGATTGGTTATTAGGAATCACAATCAAACACTTATAACCTCTGGCATTGCAAATGTGTGCTAAACCGATGCCAGTATTGCCGGCAGTGCCTTCTACTACTGTTCCCCCCGGTTTCAGCAAGCCTTTTTCTTCTGCATCTTTGATGATGTATAAAGCAGCCCTATCTTTGACAGAACCGCCGGGATTGAGAAACTCGGCTTTGCCGAGAATTTCGCAGCCTGTTTCATCGCTGAAACTGTTTAAGCGAATTAGGGGAGTATTGCCGATAGTACCTACGAAGCCGTTTTTAATATCCATATTGTTTGAGTGTTTTTATCCGATTATTAAGTCTAACAATCAGTTTATATTTATTGCTAGCAGTGCTACCAAATCTTGCTCATATTGAGTAGGAATCCCGGCAAAACGGGGTCGCCGCTGACTGTAGCCGGATTCTCCAAACATTCCTCTGCAAAACCGGGACGGTAAATGTAAACTCGGCGATTTTTGCGGTCTATAAGCCATCCTAACTGCACTCCCGGTTCTCTCATATATTCTTGCATTTTTTCTTGCAAGGGCTTGAGATTGTCAGAAGCAGACCTCAATTCAACTACAAAATCCGGGCAAATCGGGGCAAACTTTTGCTTTTGTTCTGCTGACAAAGCATTCCATCTTTCCAATTTTATCCAAGCAGCATCGGGCGACTTGTCACCAATTGAAAGCTTAAATCCCGTACTCGAAGTAAATGCTAAACCTGTACCATCTTGTTCTGCCCAAACCCACAGCGGCCCAAATATATTACCTTCTCGGTTTCCCGTCTCCGAACCAGTAGGGGTCATAATTAGCAATTCTCCCGATTTGTTGCGTTCGATGCGTAATTCACTATTGATTTGACAGAACTCGAAAAACTGGTCGTCTGTCATTGGCCATTCGGGTGGCATTCGCAATACGATTGTTGATGATAGCATAATTGATTTTCTCGATCGCTTGGTTTCGTTTGTGCTCGCCTGTATGGTGCGTCAGTCTTGAGGTTATTACCAAAAATTATGGTTTTATACCAATTTAATGTGAAGTTGCACATACAGCACTTTTTAGGTTAGTGAGGTACACAACAGAGGTAGGGACACGGCAGTGCCGTGTCCCTACGGCAATAGAAGAGCAATCGGGGTGTACTTCATAAACGTGGAATCTGCTGTATCTCGATCCCCCTAAATCCCCCTTCTTAAGGGGGACTTTGAGAAGAATCTTGTCCCCCCCTTATTAAGCTATGCCTTATAAGGATCTTTCTTAACAATCCTGAAAGCTTTGTAAATCAAGGCTTTTGGGAGCAATCACGACACAAGCATTGACAATTTAACAACCTTGTTTATTGAAAATAGCTGGCATTTATTGAGAATTGGCGATCGAGGAATAAGGGTTTGATAGCCTCGATCGCGATCGCTCTCAAATGTTAAGAAAGATGTTTATAACGCATAGCTTATTAAGGGGGGTTAGGGGGGATCGAAATTCTATGCAGCCTCATAAAAAATTGGTATTACTTTCCTGGCGCACCCTACTAATTGCGCTATTTGCGTAGTTTTTAACCTATTTATTCGGCTGAGGAGTCATCCGCAAATAAGGCTTAATCGGCGTGTAACCTTTGGGAAACTTCTCGGCCAATTCTTTCGGGTCGGTAATCGAAGGTACAATGACGCAATCGTCGCCATCTTTCCAATCAACTGGAGTCGCAACGCTGTATTTGTCGGTAAGTTGCAAGGAATCAATTACTCGCAAAATCTCACCGAAATTCCGTCCCGTGCTCGCCGGATAAGTAATGCTCAAACGCAGTTTCTTTTCCGGGTCAATTACAAAAACTGTGCGGATTGTGAGGTTGTTCAGCGAGTTGGGATGGATCATGTCGTAAATGTCAGAAACTTTACGATCGCCATCTGCTAAAATCGGATAGTTGAGGGTGACATTTTGAGTTTCCTCAATGTCTTTAATCCAGCCCATGTGAGAATCTACATCATCGACGCTGAGGGCAATAGTTTTGACACCCCGCTTTTCAAATTCCGACTTAAGACGGGCCACTGCACCGAGTTCGGTGGTGCACACTGGAGTATAGTCTTTCGGGTGGGAAAACAACACGACCCAGCTATCGCCAGCCCAGTCGTAGAAATTGATTTCCCCTTTGGAGGAGGCTTGGGTAAAGTTGGGTACTGTATCGCCTAATCGCAGAGACATAACTGGTTTCCTCTAGTTGTATTTAAGGGCGGCTCTCTATCATCTCATAATTGCTCGGTTTCTCGATCGAGCTTTGCATCACTCTCAACTTTTTGGTCGATCGATCGCCAATGCCACTAATGTAATGTATGTGCGGCTTCTACCGCAGAATTTTCGACCTATGCTTTACTATCTGCTGAAGGCAATACAGCCTATTCTCGTCCCACTGTGTTTCGTGTCCGCCTGGGGCTTAGTTTTTTTGGTATGTTCGAGTGTCGGGCGTACTGTCACCGATTCTATGCGTCGAGCTCAGCAAATGCACCAAATTCCTTGTGCTAACTGCGTATTTTTCACCGACGACTACCGTCTTAAGTGTCCTGTTCAGCCTACAATAGCTTTGTCTGAAGATGCGATCGACTGTCCTGATTATCGATCGCATTCTGGAACTTACGGTTAAAAAATCCGGCCATCTCTTTACATATTTCTTAACATTTTTCACTCTTTCAATTAAACTGAAGTTGTGGTAAAGAGATTTTCAGGAGTATCGAAAGAATGCTAATTCAAAAGCTAAATTCCTGCGACGAGTTTATGGCTGGCGACGGAACTCAACTGCGAGAATTGCTGCATCCAGACAAACAATCTGTCGAATTGCGTTACAGTTTAGCCCATGCCGCTTTGCCACCGGGACAAACTTCTGTGCTGCACTCCCTGACAACTTCTGAAGTTTACTACATCATCAGCGGTGTTGGGGAAATGCACATCGACGGCGAAAATCAATTTGTGGAAGCCGGAGATACAGTTTACATTTCGCCAAACGCCAAGCAGTTTATTTGCAACTGTGGCACAGAACCGCTAATATTTATTTGTATCGTCGATCCCGCGTGGCGAAAGGAAGACGAAACAATTTTTAAGTAACTTTCTGGCTTTTCTCTTTTATGGTCATTCTATCAATTCCGGTTGCACTCAGACATAATAGAGGAGACGGCACTGCCGTGTCCCTACGGGTGCAATCTGCTGAAAACAAAACATCACAAACCTAAAATTTCTGTTAACAACAACAGCACCCTAGCCATATTTACCGAGTGATTCCCTCTTTTTTCAACTTCGATGCAGAGTTGCAATAATCCTCGGATTCACTTGCATTGCTCCCCTCTAATTAGTTGAGGAAGTATCAGCTTTGTTGGTGGGTGCTGCTATTGTTTTTTAATGAGACAGATGTGAGATTAAACAGCGTTTTACTCCTTAGATTCTATTGTGAACTTCGCTGTGATATCTAGATGTGTATCTGTCGAAGAAGCTTTTTGTTTGCTTCATATTGTTAATCTAGCACCTTCTTCTAGAAGCGCAAGTACCTGCAACTAAACTTTACAAAGGTCGGAAGAAGGAAGAAGGAAGAAGGAAGAGGGAAGACAATACTTTATGGGTGTAGATAATTACGGATAATTATGAAGTTAAATCAAGCATCAAGCTTTCTTACTTAGCTAAAATAGTAGAGCTCGGCAGTGCCTGCTACCGCGAAAAATAGGCATAATATTTGTATGAAAACAACCAAACTCATCAAACTGTGCGCCTTATCGCTCAGCATTTTCCTGCTATGTAGTAGTGTCGCGACAGCGGAACCGATGGCGAACCCTCAACCGCAGCAGACTTACACAAACCAAGATATTCTGCAACAGTTGATGAAGGCGAAAATCGTGTATCTGGGAGAAACCCATGATAGTCTGGAAGACCACCAAGCTCAACTGACAATTATCCGAGAAATGCAGCGGCAAAATCCAAAAACTGCGATCGCGATGGAAATGTTTCAGCGCCCTTTCCAAAGCGTACTAGACGGATATTTAGCAGGTAAACTGACAGAAGAGCAATTAGTCGAGCAAACAGAATACAATCAAAGGTGGCGTTTTCCCTGGGAATATTACGCATCGATAATGCGATTTGCCAAAGAAAATCAACTACCTGCGATCGCCTTAAATACGCCATCGGAAGTAACGAGAAAAGTTGCATCTCAAGGTTTAGACAGCCTCACAGCAGAGGATAAAAAGTACATTCCGCCAATTTCGGAAATTCGCACCGACAACGCCGAATATCGGCAACTACTGCTAGAAGTTTACCAGCAGCACCAAAAGGCAGCACAGGGAAATAGTACAGCTTTTGAAAGATTTTTGCAAGCTCAAGTTTTGTGGGACGAAACTATGGCCGAAAGCATAGCCCAATTTGTCAAAGCAAACCCCGACTATCAAGTTGTAGTGTTGGCGGGAAAAGGGCATATTATCTACGGTTACGGCATTCCCAGCCGCGTCGAGAGGCGTTTGGGAGTTGGAAATGTGAAAGTACGATCGATCTTATTTCGTTCGCCCGGAGACACTGCTTTGTCCGCAGATAAATCTATTGCTGACTTTGTTTGGAAGCATTCCCAATAGTACAATTTTACTGGTAAACTACGATCGGTAACAGCCAATGACAAATAGACCAAAAATTCTCGCCTTTGCTGGGAGTACCCGCGAAGCATCCTATAACAAACTGCTGGTAAAAGTTGCGGCTGCTGGGGCTAGGGCGGCGGGCGCAGAAGTTACTTATGTAGATTTGCATGACTTGCCGATGCCGCTATTTGACGAAGATTTGGAAGCAAGGTCGGGAATGCCTGAAAATGCCCGGAAGTTGAAGGAATTGATGGTAGCCCATGACGGGTTTTTGATAGCTTCCCCCGAATATAACAGTTCAGTTACGGCTGTGTTGAAAAATGCGATCGATTGGGTGTCGCGCCCAGCACCCGGTGAACCGGGATTGGTGGCTTTTACTAACAAAGTAGCGGTAATTATGAGCACTTCCCCCGGCGGTTTTGGCGGTTTGCGGGGATTGGTGCATTTGCGATCGATCTTGGGGAATATTAACGTATTCGTGCTGCCGGATCAGAAAACAATTCCCCAAGCTTTTGAAGCATTTAATGCTGACGGTACGATGAAAGATCCGAAACAGCAGGAGTCTGTTGAGAATCTCGGTGCTAAGTTGTCTAATGTACTGTCGAAATTAATCGCGTGAGGCAATAAAGCAACTGTGGATGCGGCAATGCCGTGTCCCTACCCTAAAATAATCATAAGCCCCTCGGATGCAGCTATCAACTAATTAATTAGATATCTCTAATAATTATTGTGGAACAGGCATCCTGCCTGTTCAAAGCTGGCTTTTTGGGAGATATATTCTAGGGAAACGGCACGTGCAGTGTCCTAACTACGGCTAATATTAATTCCGATGCTACTGGATTTGATATCAAGTGCGATCGCGTCGCAAAATTGCTATCATCATAGTTGATTGCCTGTCATACTAAACCCCAAATTAACATGACATTTACCGGAGATCCCGACTCAGCACCTGCTTTGCCAACAGCCGAAGAAGCAGCGGTTGCCAAAACCAGCAGCCGCGCTTTAAAATCGCACTTGCAAAATCATCCGTCTGGCGAATCCCTCAAGTTGATATTAAACGAAAAAGAGGGAAAGACAATTGATATACCTGCCGCAGCATTGCCACTGCTGTTAGATATTTTGCAGCAGACAAGCAGCGGCAATACTATCAGGATGATTCCAATTACTGAGGAACTTCATATTTATCAAGCAGCCGACATTCTGGGAGTTTCAGATAAATATATGCGGGAGTTGCTGGATGCTGGAAAAATCCCTTACAAGAAAGTCACGAACAGTCGCCGGATACGTTACGAAGATTTAATGGACTATAAGAAAAAAAGTTACGAAGAAAGCAGTAAAATTATGGATATACTTGTAGCTGAATCAGAAGCACTCAGTTTGTACCATTAAAACATGGCAACTTTAACTGTTATTTACGATGCCAATGTTTTATATTCGGCATCTCTTCGTGACTTGTTTGTAGAGTTGGCAACTACCGATATAGTTGAGGCACGTTGGACTGAAGAAATTCACGAAGAGTGGATGAGAAATGTACTTATAAACCGTCCCGATCTAAAGTTTGAACAAGTTTCCCGAACCAAAAAGTTGATGAATGCAAATGTTGAAAATTGCTTGGTACAAGGCTATGAGAGAATTATACCAGAATTAAAACTTCCCGATCCGGGCGATCGCCATGTCCTAGCTGCGGTAATTCACTCTCGTTCTAAGTTTATTATTACTTTCAATCTCAGAGATTTTCCTGAAGAAGCTCTTGCACCTTACGACATTTTAGCGCAGCATCCAGATGATTTTATTTTACACTTACTTGACCTCAACTGGCAAACAGTATGCAAAGCGGCAGAAAAGCAAAGAATCAGGCTCAAGAATCCGCCAAAAACGGCTGACGAGTATTTGCAAACGCTGGTAGAATTGGGATTGCCGCTGTCAGCAAATGGGATACGACAATTGTGCTATGGAGATTAGTTCGATCGCCAATCGCACACTTTTCCTAGTTTATTTCAATATTTTCTATTGTGCCTCTACTTGAAAACGGTTATAATTTTATTTCATACAGATAATAGCAAGTTGAACCACTACCATAAATTTTACCAGCATCGCATCACCCGATCGACCTAAAAGAAAACCACCCGACCGCACATTGGCAGAAATAGACCACAGCCAGCATACTTAAGTCATCGGTCATCGGTCGGTTATATTTGTAAAAAACCGCACGGCAGGCGTGGGAGACTCCTCCATCACACCTACCATGCGGTTTTATTTGACTAATAGTCCGATTCACGTTCGGGATAGCTTCGTTTCACGTCAATCACCCATTTTTTTCTTCTTCCAAGCCTCCACAAACGGCAAAAACACCGACACCAACTCCTGCCGATTCATCACCAAAGTCGGATAAGAAACCCTCCCGTAATTCTTCCCCACTTCCAGTGGAAAAATTGCCTGGGACTCCAGCGGTAGCCAAACCGCACCCGCAGCCTTCACAATTACCCAACTCCCCGCAATATCCCAAATTTTTGGAGTGGCTTCCACGCCTCCCATAGCCACACCAGAAGCCACAGTCAAAAAGTTATAACTAGCCATACCCAACATCCGAATTTTACTCGGAAGATGAGGCCCGATGCCCACACTTCGCGAACATAAATTAAAAATATGATTTCCGCTCATTTTATCAGCAGTCGGGCGAATCGGGCGATCGTTCAAAAAGGCACCTTGAGGCATATTTGTCAATAAATTATCGCCCGCCAAATCGCCAGCATAAAAACCGTGAAAAGACTGATTCAGCAGTGGCAAATGCACGCAGCCAAAAACCGGAGTTCCGCGATACAATAAACCCAAAGAAATACCCCAAATCGGAAGTCCCCGAGCAAAATTAGTGGTAGCATCCAGAGGATCGACAACCCAACACCATTCAGTATCGGGGAAAACGTGTTCTCCTTCCTCGCTCAAAATTCCGTGACTGGGAAAAGTAGAGGCGATCGCACTTTTAATTTCCGCATCCGCCCAATTATCAGATTGCGTAACCAAAGTGCCGTCATCCTTTTCATCCGCTTGTGCAGAACCGAAATCTTTCAAAAACTGCTGTCCAACTGTCTTGACAGTAGTCTGAGAAAAGTTTAAAATAGAATCCCAAAAGTCTTTCATTAGTTATTAGTTATTGGTTATTAGACCTCTTGCAAAAAAGATATATGTTATAATCAAAAGTTTTGAATTAGACATCTCCCATAATCGTGGAACAGGCATCCTGCCTGTTCTTCACAGGCTTTTTGGGAGATTTCTAATCAAGTAAGCAAAACCTTTCATTATATCAGAAAATTATTTTGCAAGAGGTCTATTAGTTATTGGTTATTAGTTATGGCAATAGTAACTAACAACTGTCAACTGTCAACTGTCAACTGCCAAACCTTAGTCTAGTTCATTTTCAAGAATAGTGGCGATCGCACTTTTAGCATTACTCTGAAACTCCCCAACATCCACCCTACCCAACAGCCAAACAGCCAGAATCATACCCGCCGCAGGCACTGCAAAAACCAATCCATAAGCCAGCATCGGCACCCCAAACCAACTCCTGCCAAAATCCAAAATAGCACCACCGCTAACCGTCGCCACACCCCTCGCCATCGCCTGCGACAAACCCCAAGCCCCAATAAAAGTCCCCGCAGTTTCCGCCGCAGTCAAATCCAACATCAAACTTAGCGCGCCCGTCGTCGTAATTCCCGAAGCTAGTCCAAACAACAGTAAAGCCGACTTAAACAAAATCGGATTACCAGTAAATCCCGATGCAATAATTAAACCAAAACAAACCGCCACCGACAAACAGCCCAACCTAATCGTATTTTGCTTGCCAATTCGTGGCACAATTAAAAAACCAGTGGCGCTCAAACCCAACAGCACGCCAGTACCGTAAATAGCATTCAACCGCGTACTTTCCGAAATCGACATCTTAAAAATTTCCCCGCCGTAAGGTTCCAAAACCGCATCCTGCATAAACAAACTAATTGTCATCACCAGCAGGAAAGTAAAAAATAAACCGGTTTGGCGGCTAGCAGTCAAAATCCGCAGAGCTCTTCCCAGAGTAATTTTATCTTCTCGATTCACTGCGGTCGATCGCAATCCATAACGCGAATACTTTTTTTCAACCCCAAAAGTCGCAATCCCCACCAACAGCAAAACCACCGCCGGCACCTTCACAAACAAACCATTAATCGAAGCCCGCAACACTTCCCGCGGCACATCCCCATCAATTTGTTTTAGTAAACCGCTGCTGACAATCGCCCCGATAATGATACCAACCATCAGCATCGACCACACCACACCCACCAACTTTGATCGATCCTCCTCATCCGAAACATCCACCAACAAAGCAGCAAAAGGAGTCGAACTCGAACAAATAGCAATACCGTAAAGCGCAAAAACCAAACCCAACAAACCCACCCAACCGTAAGTAGGAGTCGTCCATCCCACAGCCTCCAAACTGTCGCCCAAGCGCCACATCACCTGCACCGCCAAAAAAGCCGAAATCACAAACAAAAGCCCGCCCATCCACACATAACCCGTGCGGTGATGCCCAAACAAAGGCTTAGCATCAGACATCTGCCCAAACCACACCCTAGCCGGGGCGACAAACTGGTGCATCGCCAGAGTACCCGCCACCACAGTAGCCGGAATCGCCAACTCCTTAATCATGACGCGATTGAGCACTCCCAGGGTCAAAATCGACATCATGCCCAGCCCCATCTGAAACAAACCCAGCCGGAACATAGTCAGCAGGTTAACTCTTTTGATAGCACCAGTCGCGGAATCTGTTAATCTTGAATCTGGCAAACGGTCGATCGACATAACTATTCAAAATAAACACTGTATGACTCACTCATAGTAGCTGACATACTCACGCACCAGCCGCCTTTCCTCCCCCAGCTAGAAGCTCGTTAGCGAAGCCCTCGAAGAGGATCGCGATTATTCGTATAAATTCATATAAAAATAAAGAGAATCAATAACCGTGGATTTACCAACCGTGACAACAATTACCTTGGGACAAAATGGCCCAGCCGTCATTCCCCTCTGCGTCGGAACTTGGGCTTGGGGCGACAAACTATTTTGGAATTACGGCAGCAACTACGGCGCCGCCGAAGTAGAAACAGCATTCAAAACATCCCTCGATGCCGGAGTCAACTTTTTCGACACAGCCGAAGTCTACGGTAACGGCTTATCAGAAGAATTGCTGGGGCAGTTTATGAAAAAAACCAGCCAACCCGTGCAAATAGCCACCAAATTCGGCCCCGTACCTTGGCGCCTCACCGGAAAATCAGTTTCCGACGCTTTGAGTGCCAGCTTAAAACGCTTGCAAGTAGAACAAATAGCCCTCTACCAAGTACACTGGCCCTTCACCTTTTTGCTGAGTCAAGAAACCTTGATGAACGCCTTAGCAGACGAAGTAAAACAAGGCAGAATTCAAGCAGTAGGAGTCAGCAACTATTCAGTAGAACAGATGCGCGAAGCCCATAAAATATTAGCAGCCAGAGGCGTTCCCCTAGCCACAAATCAAGTCCGTTACTCCTTGCTGTCGCGACAAGTAGAAAAACAGGGAATTGTGAGTGCCGCCTCGGAATTGGGAGTGACAATTTTAGCTTACAGCCCCTTAGCCCAAGGATTGCTCACGGGCAAATACACAGCCCAAGAACAACCTACAGGAGCCCGCAAAATGGACTCCCGGTTCAGCAAAGCAGGCATTGAAAAAATCGAATTAGTCATGTCCACTCTGCGGAAAATGGGCAAAAAGCGCGATCGAACCCCCGCCCAAGTAGCCCTCAACTGGCTAATAGCCCAAAATGGAGTAATCCCCATTCCCGGTGCTAAAACAGCAAAACAAGCTCAAGAAAACGCAGGCGCATTAGGTTGGAATTTGAGTCAAGATGAAGTTAATCAACTAGAATTAATGACACGTCCCTGGCTAGAATAGATTTGTTGACAATTAACAGTTAACTGGTTCCCCGGCTCTGCCTGGGAACCAATGTCTAGAGGCTCTGCCTCGCTTCTTGTTTTCATGAAAATTGGAGGCAGAGCCTCCGGATCTGTGTTACTAGGCAGAGCCTAGTAACGAGTAAATTACCAATTACCAATTACTATGAAAATATTAACTGATTGGGGTTTCACGCGCAAAGGCTGGCGCAACAACAGCCACGGCGAATATTTAGTTTTGCTGCAAGGAGCATTACTCGCAGGATTTGCTATCTTACCAGTTTATCGACTGCCTGGATTCACAATTAAATCAACTCAACTACTTAATTTTACCTGGATTATAGCAAGTATTCTGAGCCTAAGCGCATTAATTTTGATCGCCAAAGGATTGATAGACTTAGGAAAAAACCTCACACCTTTACCGTATCCAATAGAAGACGGAGAATTAGTTCAAACAGGCATTTACGGAATAGTCCGGCATCCTTTGTACAGCGGCTTAATCTTCGCAGCCCTCGCCTGGGCAATTTTTCAATTCAGCTTATCTCATTTAATAGCTACTGTAATTTTACTAATATTTTTTAACATCAAAGCCAGCCGTGAAGAAACTTGGCTAGTAGACAAATATCCCGACTATTCAGAATACCGCGAACAAGTAAAAAAGCTAATTCCAGGAATCTATTAAATAACCAATAACCCTTCGACTCCGCTCAGGGTACCGCAAAGAACAAAGAACAAATAACCAGTAACCAATCACCAATAACCCAATGAATGCGTAAATATACTCAATCAAAATCATTGCCGCATTCCTAAAAGATTAAATGTAAATTGGCATACAAACTCTACCTCAAATTTGCCTGCACTCAGTTAAGTCCCTTCCTAGCCCAGCCTCCAGGCAAAAAAATCCGCCCTACAGTAGGCCTTAATTAACTTGTCAATTCCCCTAAAATAACTCAAAATTAAAATAAGAAATAAAATGTAATATTTATCTAACTTCTCACAGAAGAATTAACCGCTAAATGAGAGCCACCCATCCTGTGGATCTGCCGCCACCCGCGCCAACCACAGCAACTCCCCAAGCCTCCCGCCTAAGCCCGCTATTTAACCGGCTGCATCCGAGCCCTGAAACCCTTCTACTCATCCTCTCCCTAGTCATCGGGGGAGTTACGGGCGCAGGCGTCGTCACCTTTCACTATCTGATCAACTTGATCCACAGCTTGATGCTGGAAGACTTCATGGGGGCGATCGCCTCCAAAGGCTCGTGGACGCTAGCCTGCATTCCCACCCTCGGCGGAGTCGTCATCGGACTAATGCGCTGGCGGTTTCGAGACTTTGGCCCGAATATGTCCTCCTTAATTGCAGCCACCCGGGGACTACAAGAACTTTCCCCGCTCAAACCGATCACCAAAATGGTGGCGGCTTCAGTTTCCCTCGGCACTGGTGCCTCCCTTGGCCCGGAAGCCCCCAGCGTCGAAATCGGCGCCAATTTTGGGATGTTGCTGGCTCAAGTCTTGCAGCTATCCCCAGAACGGCAGCACTTGCTCCTCGGCGCGGGAGCAGCAGCAGGCTTATCTGCCGGGTTTAACGCTCCCATCGCCGGAGTATTCTTTGCCTTAGAAGTCGTGCTTGGCAGCACCTTCGCCACTTCGTCAGTCAGCGTTCTCTTGCTATCAGCCGTCGTTTCAGCGCTGATCGCTCAAATTTGTTTGGGAGCGCAGCCGGCCTTTGCTTTGCCTGTATACGATGTCCGCAGCCCCTTGGAACTGCCTTTTTACATGGGATTGGGGCTTTTGGCTAGCGTAGTTTCCCTAGCCTATACAGAAGCAATTCAATTGGCCGATCGATGTTTTCAAGGAAAAGTCCGAGGATTTGCATGGCTTGGACGACTGCCCCGGCCGCTTCACCCCATCATCGGCGGCGCCTGCGTCGGCTTAGTGGCTCTGCAATTGCCTCAAGTTTTGGGCGTCGGCTACGAAACAGTCCAAGCAATGCTCCAAGATGTCAAGTTTTCTTTGCCTTTGCTGCTAGTCCTCCTCTTCGTCAAACTAGCGATGACAGCAATCAGCCTCGGTAGCGGTTTAGTCGGTGGTATCTTCGCTCCCGCGATGTTTTTGGGCGCTTCCCTCGGTTCGGCTTACGCCCTCTTTTTGGGAATGGTGCCGGCTTTGGGAGAACACGTTGCCGGCCCTCCCGCTTACGCAATGGTAGGAATGGCCGCTGTGCTCGCCGGTAGTGCTAGAGCACCGCTGACAGCAATTCTGTTGATGTTTGAATTGACTAGAGATTACCGGATTGTGTTGCCTTTGATGGCGGCGGTTGGATTGAGCGTTTGGCTGGTGGAGTGCGTCAACCGTCGATCGACCGCCCACAGCCTCAACCTTCAGCAAATGGGTGTAGATGTGGCTGTCAACGAGCCGATCGCAGCTAGGGAACAGTTGCAGGATTGGGAAGATGCTTTGGGCGATCGGATTGTGACTGAACTGATTTCTTGCCAACTGCCGATCGATGACGAACACAAAGAGGATGAGTCTGTGTTGGCGATCGCTAATACACCTTTGCCCGAAAATATCAAACCATTACCTGTACCTGAAACAAAATCAGCAGTTTGACCGCTCTCCAATCCCGTTACTTCATCACAAAACCGATCACCTCAAAGCTAAATCCAACCATGATATTCATCAACCCAAAAACCGATTACGCCTTCAAAAAAATCTTCGGTTCCTCAGAAAGCAAAGATATTTTAATTAGCTTTCTCAACGCCTTAATTTATGAAAGCAATCCCACCATCGAAGACTTAGAAATAATCAACCCAAATCTGCCACCAAAAATTGAAGGATTAAAAGATACTTATTTGGATGTGAAAGCCCAACTCAAGGATGGCACTTTAGTGATCATTGAAATGCAGGTACTAAACGTCCAGTCTTTTGGTAAGCGAGTTTTTTATAATGCAGCGAAGACTTATGCCTTTCAATTGGAAGCAGCCCAAGGATATCGACTGTTGAAACCAGTGATTGCTTTGACAATTACTGACTTTGAAATGTTTCCTGAAAGTGAAGAATTTATTTCGAGATTTGTGTTAAAAGAAGTCAATAAAAACTTTACTTATCCCGAAAACGATCTAGATTTAGTGTTTGTAGAGTTGCCAAAGTTTATCAAAGGACAGGAGGAACTTGAAACTCTAGCAGATAAGTGGATTTATTTCATGAAAAATGCCAGAACTCTGACATCGGTTCCAGAAACAATGGATAGCATACCAGAAATACATGAAGCTTTTAATATTGCGAATCAAGCCAGTTTGAGCAGAGAGGAAGTGGAAGATTTAGACAAAAGAGAACAGTTTATTTATGACCAACAGGGAGCAATTATTAAAGCTTCTCTGGAAAGCCTAGAACAAGGACGAGAACAAGGACGAGAACAAGGACGAGAACAAGGGATGCGAGAAAAGGCGATCGCGATCGCCCGACAATTACTTTCACAGCTAGATAATGACACAATCAGCCAAGTTACAGGGCTTACCGTTGAGGACGTGCAAAATTTGCGGGGCGATTCCTAAATATTCCAACAAACTACGACTCACTGATTGAATCACTATTACCAAATTAAAGCCATGATATTCATCAACCCAAAAACCGATTACGCCTTCAAAAAAATCTTCGGTTCCTCAGAAAGCAAAGATATTTTAATTAGCTTTCTCAACGCCTTAATTTATGAAAGCAATCCCACCATCGAAGACTTAGAAATAATCAACCCAAATCTGCCACCAAAAATTGAAGGATTAAAAGATACTTATTTGGATGTGAAAGCCCAACTCAAGGATGGCACTTTAGTGATCATTGAAATGCAGGTACTAAACGTCCAGTCTTTTGGTAAGCGAGTTTTTTATAATGCAGCGAAGACTTATGCCTTTCAATTGGAAGCAGCCCAAGGATATCGACTGTTGAAACCAGTGATTGCTTTGACAATTACTGACTTTGAAATGTTTCCTGAAAGTGAAGAATTTATTTCGAGATTTGTGTTAAAAGAAGTCAATAAAAACTTTACTTATCCCGAAAACGATCTAGATTTAGTGTTTGTAGAGTTGCCAAAGTTTATCAAAGGACAGGAGGAACTTGAAACTCTAGCAGATAAGTGGATTTATTTCATGAAAAATGCCAGAACTCTGACATCGGTTCCAGAAACAATGGATAGCATACCAGAAATACATGAAGCTTTTAATATTGCGAATCAAGCCAGTTTGAGCAGAGAGGAAGTGGAAGATTTAGACAAAAGAGAACAGTTTATTTATGACCAACAGGGAGCAATTATTAAGGCGGTTCAGGACGGTATAGAACAAGGTATAGAACAAGGCATAGAACGAGGTATAGAACAAGGAAAGCAAGAAGAAAAAATGGCGATCGCCCGACAATTACTTTCACAGCTAGATAATGCTGCAATTAGCCAAGTTACGGGGCTTAGCGTTGAGGATGTCCAGAATTTGCGATCGTGGGAGGATTTATAGTTTACAACAATAGGGTACAGGGAGTAGATTTGTGATGTCACTGGACTATCCTGAATATGAAAAACTACGCAAGCAAAGTTGGTTCTTGGGATTGCTTTGGCGTATAGGTGACTTAGGATACTATCTTGGGCTATTTGGCGCATTAGGATCGCCATTAATGATAATTTACAGTCAACTCACGAGTCGAAAAGCTCATTTGCCCTGGTATACAGCCTTATTGGGTGGATTTCTGTGTAAGTAGGTCGGCGCGAAAAAACCTAACTATGTTAAAATAAGTAAACACAGAGAATATATCTACTGAGGTAACTCAATATATGGGCGCTAGATT
>ENA-OBIO01000123-OBIO01000123.1-metagenomes-genome-assembly--contig:-NODE-123-length-47947-cov-5.80216_pt1 | contig 47947 bp, 52 predicted proteins | sample MGYA00153383_OBIO01 | MGnify analysis MGYA00153383 | reverse complement strand
CTGGAATATCGTTCTCAGGGGATCTCGCAGGCAAGATTCAGGCCGGAAAGTGAGTGTTCATGCGGGCTGCAGACGTATTGCAGGGCCGACTATTTATCGCATATGTAAATCAATAAGGGTGTTGGAGTGTCGCAAATGTGTGCCGATGCGTGGTCCACGCACGATGATGGTTGTCGATCACAAAGGCAACACCCGCACCGGCGCGACTCAGGCTGTGCCCACGCGCCGGGTCAAGAATCGAGGCGGGTGATCCGCAGCGGGTCAGCCCTTGGCCGGCGCAACAGCGGGCGCGGATTCGGCGATGTCGGGAAAGTCGACCGGTGCGATCTGCTGGGCCAACTGGCCCTTGGGCCCGTGGACCAGCTCGAACGTGACGCGTTCGCCTTGCTTCAAGGTTTTGAAACCTTCCATCTGAATCGCCGAGAAGTGCGCAAAGATGTCTTCGCCGCCTTCATCGGGTTCGATGAAACCGAATCCTTTGGCGTCGTTGAACCACTTGACTGTGCCGGTGGACATGACGGGTCTCCCATCGACGCGGCAGCATTCGTGACGCGTGTCACATTCTGGTGCTCGGCCAAATCGACTGTCAAGACCACAAGCCCCCCCTGAAAAGCGTCGCTGGCGTCACGCGACCGCGCACTTGCAGAACGAGGTGAGGGCGCAATATGGGGAGGAATGAAACGCCGCACCGGCAACTCGATAGAATGATTTGCATGGCTGAAGAAACCACTCCTCCCGCGGCGCCGCCGGTGGCGCCGCCCAGGCCCGACGACGGGCAGGGAGCGGTCGTTATGGAGCGCAAGGTTGCAAAGACCGAACCGCCCCGCATGTACCAAGTGGTATTGCTGAACGACGACTACACACCGATGGAGTTCGTCGTGATGGTGCTGCAGGAGTATTTCAAACGCGACCTCGAAACCGCGACGCAGATCATGTTGAAAATTCACCATGACGGGCGGGGAGTTTGTGGCGTGTACTCGAAAGATGTCGCATCGACAAAGGTTGAATTGGTATTGGCCGCCGCGCGCCGCGGTGGCCACCCGTTGCAATGCATTATGGAGGCCGCATGATCGCTCAAGAACTCGAAGTTAGCCTGCACATGGCGTTTGTCGAGGCGCGTCAGCAGCGTCACGAATTCATCACGGTCGAACACCTGTTGATGGCGCTGCTCGACAACCCCTCGGCTGCCGAGGTTCTGCGTGCCTGCTCGGCCAATCCCGACGACCTGCGCAAAAGTCTCGTGGGCTTCATCAAGGAAAACACGCCAACGGTGGGCGGTACTGACGAAGTCGATACGCAACCCACACTGGGTTTCCAGCGCGTGATTCAGCGCGCAATCATGCACGTGCAGTCGACCGGCAGCGGCAAAAAGGAAGTGACCGGCGCAAACGTGCTGGTCGCGATCTTCGGTGAGAAGGATTCGCACGCCGTCTACTACCTCCACCAACAAGGCGTGACCCGCCTCGATGTGGTGAACTTCATCGCGCACGGCATCCGCAAGAGCGACCCGCCCGAGCCCGCGAAGCCGAGCGAAGGCAGCGCCGGCAACAACGAGACCGAGAAGGAGGAGGGCGAAGGCAAGGGCTCGCCGCTTGACCAGTTCACGCAGAATCTGAACCAGCTCGCCAAAGAAGGCAAGATCGACCCGCTGATCGGCCGCGAGCACGAGGTCGAGCGCGTGATTCAGATTTTGTGCCGCCGGCGCAAGAACAACCCGTTGCTCGTCGGCGAGGCCGGTGTCGGCAAGACCGCGATCGCCGAGGGCTTGGCGTGGCGCATCACGCAAAAAGAAGTGCCCGACGTGCTAGCCGATTCGGTCGTGTACTCGCTCGACATGGGCGCGCTACTGGCTGGCACCAAGTACCGTGGCGACTTCGAGCAGCGGCTCAAGGGCGTGCTCAAGCAGCTCAAGGACCAGCCGAACGCCGTGCTGTTCATCGACGAGATCCACACGCTGATCGGCGCCGGTGCGGCCTCTGGCGGCACGCTCGACGCAAGCAACCTGCTCAAGCCAGCGCTGAGTTCGGGTGCGATGAAATGCATCGGCGCGACCACCTTCACCGAGTACCGCGGCATCTTCGAAAAGGACGCCGCACTGTCGCGGCGCTTCCAGAAGGTCGACGTGGTCGAGCCGTCGGTCGAAGAAACCGTCGAGATCCTCAAGGGTTTGAAGTCGCGCTTCGAGGAGCACCACAGCGTCAAATACGCCGCTGGCGCGCTCCAGGCGGCGGCCGAGTTGTCGGCCAAGTTCATCAACGACCGGCACCTTCCCGACAAGGCGATCGACGTGATCGACGAGGCCGGTGCAGCGCAGCGCATCTTGCCCAAGAGCAAGCAGAAGAAGACCATCACGCGTGCCGAGGTCGAAGACATCGTCGCGAAAATCGCCCGAATCCCGCCCGCCAGCGTATCGAACGACGACCGCGGCAAGCTCAAGACGCTCGAGCGCGATCTGAACAGCGTGGTGTTCGGCCAGGAGCCGGCCGTCGAGGCGATCTCGGCTGCGATCAAGATGGCGCGTTCCGGGTTGGGCCGTCCCGACAAGCCGATCGGCTCGTTCCTGTTCAGCGGCCCAACCGGCGTCGGCAAGACCGAAGTCGCCAAGCAGCTCGCCTACATTTTGGGAGTCGAGCTCATTCGCTTCGACATGAGCGAGTACATGGAACGTCACGCGGTCAGCCGGCTGATCGGCGCGCCTCCGGGCTATGTCGGTTTCGACCAGGGCGGGTTGCTGACCGAAGCGGTCTCGAAGAAGCCGCACGCGGTACTGTTGCTCGATGAAATCGAGAAGGCGCACCCGGATGTCTTCAACGTGCTGTTGCAGGTCATGGACCACGGCACGCTGACTGACAACAACGGGCGCAAAGCCGACTTCCGCAGCGTCATCATCATCATGACGACCAACGCCGGCGCCGAGACGATGAACAAGGCCATGATCGGCTTCACCAACTCGCGCGAGCAGGGCGACGAGATGGCCGACATCAAGAAGTTATTTTCCCCCGAGTTCCGCAACCGGCTCGACGCGACTGTCAGCTTCAAGGCGCTCGACGAAGAGATCATCTTGCGCGTGGTCGACAAGTTCTTGCTCCAATTGGAGAGCCAGCTCGGCGAAAAGAAGGTGGAGGTCACGTTCACCGATGCGCTGCGCAAGCAGCTCGCGAAGAAAGGCTTCGACCCGCTGATGGGCGCGCGCCCGATGCAGCGCTTGATCCAGGACACGATCCGGCGTGCGCTGGCGGACGAGTTGCTGTTCGGGCGTCTGGTCGACGGCGGTCGCTTGACGGTCGATGTCGATGCGGATGGCAAGCCGGTGCTCGACATCCAGCCGGTCAAGAAGATCGACAAGCCGAAGGCCGAACCGGCGACCGCGTAACGCTCTAGCCGCGGTTGTGTAAAGAAAGGGGCTTCGGCCCCTTTTTCTATCGCGGCACGTGAGTGGCGGGGTTTTGCTGAAAAAAACCGCGAAGCAATCCGTACATGCGCGGATGCTCGGCAGCGAAGTCGCGCGATGCGACGAAGAAGGCCTCGGACGCGACCGCGAAGAACTCCTCGGGCGCTTCGGCCGCGTACGGATCAAGTAGGGTGTCTTCCCCGGCATCGACGCGCTCGCAAAACGCCTCGAATTCGGCATCGAGTATCGCCGTCCAGGCATCGCGCGCGGCGCGGTCGGGCAACGGCGGAACGCCATCGGCGTCGCCGTCGCGCATGTCCATCACATGCACGAACTCGTGGATCACGACGTTGTAGCCCACGTCGGCCGATTCACCTGCCTCATCGACATCGCGCCAGGCCAGCATCACCGGCCCGCCGTGCATCGCCTCGCCGGAGAGTTCTTCTTCGTAGGCGTGCACGACACCCGCGTCGTCGACGAACTCGCGCCGCGCCACCACTGCATCGGCATGCACGACGATTCCCTTGAAGCCGTCGTACCAACCCAAGCCCAGCTTAAGCACGGGCAGGCAAGCCTGGGCGGCGATCGCGACCGCCATCTCGTCGTCAACGGTGAGGCCTTGCGTGCCGGTGAACTCCTTGTCGGCGAGGAAGAGCGTCGCCATGTCGCGCAGTTGCGCGACCTCGGCTTCGCTGCGCCAGGTCAGGAAAGAAAACCGCGCCAACGTGAGCTGCCACAGCGCATCGGGAATCGCACGTCGCGCCAGCGTGCGCGTGTCACGCCAACGCTTGAGCCAATCGCGCACGGGTCAGGTGCCGGACGCGACCGCGTCGGCCGGCGCCAGGCGCGTCCAGCGGCCGTCTTCGAAGCGCATGACTTCGGCGCGTGGCGCGTGGTTGTGGTCGCGGCCATGGTCCAGCGTCCAGTCGCTCAGCACATGGCGCACGCGGCCGGGTGCGAGCGCCTCGGTGGTCGGGCGATGGGTATGACCGTGGACAAGCGTCGGCGCGTTGTTCTCGTCCATCGCACGCAGCGCGGTCGGGGCGTCGACGTCGAACCAAACGCCCCCGTGTTCAGTGGCTGCGCGCTCGCTTTCGGAACGCAAACTGCGCGCCATCAGCCGTCGTTCGGCGAGTGGGCGCGCGAGCACTTGCGCTTGCCACGCCGGATTGCGCACCTGCGCGCGAAATGCTTGGTACGGCAGGTCACCGAGGCACCACGCGTCACCGTGCGTCAGCAGCACGCGCTGATCGAATGCGCACAGCGCGGTTGGGTCGGGCAGGGCCTCGACGCTGCAGGCCGCCAGCATTTCGGCGCCGAGCAAGAAGTCGCGGTTGCCGACCATGAAGAAGAGCTTGCGGTCCGCCGCAGCCGCGCTCAGCACCGCTGCGCCGCGCGCCTCGAAGCCCTCGAAGCGTGCGTCGTCACCGACCCAGGCCTCGAACAAGTCGCCGAGGATGAAGACCGCGTCGGCCGTCGTGTTCAGCAGGTAACCGCGCCATGCGTTGAAGCCCTTCGGCGTGTCTTCGGCGAGGTGCAGGTCACTGATGAAATCGATGCGTTGCCAATCGGCCGGCGCCATGATTTCGCGCGACGCGCGCAGTGCCTCCACGGCTCGCGATCTGCGCTCCGCGTCAGCCGACGCGCGAGGCCTTGACGATCGTCACGTCGTCGAGCGGCACGTCGCCGTGACCGCCCTTGCTCCCGGTGCGAACCTTCTCGATCGCGTCGACCACCTCAGTGCCCGAGACCACCTTGGCAAACACCGCGTAGCCCCAGCCCGAAGCGGTTTCGGCCGTGAAGTTCAAGAAGTTGTTGTTGGTCGCGTTGATGAAAAACTGCGAGCTCGCCGAGTGCGGCGCCGAGGTGCGCGCCATCGCCAGCGTGTACTTGTCGTTCTTCAGGCCGTTGTTGGCCTCGTTCGTGATCGTCGCGTTCGTGGCCTTCTGGCGCATGCCGGGCTCGAAGCCGCCACCCTGAACCATGAAGCCCGGAATCACGCGGTGAAACACCGTGCCGTCGTAGTGGCCGGCATCGACGTACTCGAGAAAATTCTTCGACGAGACCGGCGCCTTGGCCTCGTCGAGTTCGATGCGGATCGTGCCCTTGCTGGTTTCGATGTCGATTTGCGTGCCCATGTTCATTTCTCCAAGGTGGCTCGTGTAATGGTGATCGGCGCGTTGGGCACGTCGTTGTGCGGGCCTTTGCTGCCGGTCGGAACTGTGCGGATTTTCTCGACCACGTCCATGCCCGAGACGACCTTGCCGAACACCGCGTAGCCGTTGCCGTCGCGTGCGTTGGCGGCATCCAGCCGGTCGTTGTCGTTGACGTTGATGAAGAACTGCGAGGTCGCCGAGTTCGGCTCGCCGGTGCGTGCCATCGCGACGCTGCCGCGCACGTTCGACAGGCCGTTCTTGCTTTCGAGCGCGATCGGCGGACGCGTCTGCTTTTCTTTCATGTCGGCGGTCATGCCGCCGCCCTGAATCATGAAGCCCGGAATCACGCGGTGAAAAACCGTGCCGTTGTAGTGACCGGCCTTCACATAGGTCAGGAAATTGTCCACGGTCTTCGGCGCCTTGGCGGCATCGACTTCGATGACGATGTCGCCGGCCGAAGTGGCGAGCTTGACTTTCTGGGCGAAGGCCGACGGTGCGGCGCACAAGGCGAGCGCGGTTGCGGCGCAGCCGATCCAGCGTGAAAAAAACAGTGTCATGAGCGCTTTCGTTGTCTGTGGTTTACGTTTATCGAGCGGCCGCCGAAGCCGCTGAACTCGCCGAGTTCGGCACAGTCGCGGCCGCGGCCACACGCGGTTTGTACAGCCCGCGCACCAGCGCGAGCTTTGGTGGCACGGAGACGTTGGCCGAATCAAGTTTGAGCGCGCGCTCGTATGACTGCGCCGCGAGCGCGGCATACACGTCGCCGAGGTTCTCTAGTGCGGTCGCATAGGCCGGATTCGTGCGCAGCGCCTGCTCCAGTGTGGCGCGGGCCTTCGCGTAGTCGCCACCCGCGGCGTACAGCGCGGCCAGGTTGTTGTAAGGCTCGGCGAGATCGGGATGGTCTTCGGTGAGCTTCTGGAACACCGTGATCGCCTCGTCGTCGCGCTTCGCATCGGCCAGCATCACGCCCTTCATGAAGCGCATTTGCGGGTCGTTCGGCTTGGCTGCGAGGAACTGGTCGGCGCGCTGCATCGCGCTGCCGGCTTGGCCGGAGTAGTAAAGGCGTTGCACGTCGCCCAGATCATCTGCGTGGGAGGCCGAAAATGCAACGAGCCCGATCGCGCAGATGAGGTAAACCGCCATTCGGCGCAGCGAGAAATTCAGGCAGTGCATCGGCATCGGGGTGTCGAAGTGGAGGAGCGCATCGCGGCCGACCGATCGCAACGCGACCGACGCGCGGGACAGCCCGCTATACTTATTTCATTGTAGGGCAGGCCTCCTTGCCAGACCGTCATCGATGCCAGGCGCAGCAGCCGCTGCGCGCTGACCTCGAAGCCTCAAAAACTTCCATTTTTTGATTCTGCGGCCCGCGCATCAGATGCCGAAGCCTCGAAACTGCCATTGGCCATGACGCTTCGCATCCACAACACGCTCTCGCGCGCGCTCGAGACCTTCACGCCGATCGAACCGGGCCACGTTCGCATGTACGTGTGCGGCATCACCATCTACGACCTGTGCCATGTCGGGCACGCACGGATGATGATCGCGTTCGACCTGATCTACCGCTGGCTGCGCGTGCTCGGCTACCGCGTGACCTACGTGCGCAACGTCACCGACATCGACGACAAGATCATCCGTCGCGCAATAGAGCGCGGCGTCACGATTCGTACGCTCACCGACGAAATGATCGCAGCGATGCACACCGACCTCGACGCGCTCGGCATGCTGCGCCCGACGCACGAGCCGCGCGCAACCGAATACGTAGCGCAGATGCTCTCGATGATCGAGACGCTGCGAGGCAAGGGCCTGGCCTATCAGTCGAGCAACGGCGACGTGAACTACGCGGTGCGCAAGTTTTCTGGCTACGGCAAGCTGTCCGGTAAGTCGATCGACGAGTTGCGATCGGGTGAGCGCGTGGCGGTGCTGGAGGGCAAGGACGACCCGCTCGACTTCGTGCTTTGGAAAGCCGCGAAGCCCGAGGAGCCCGCCGATGCGAAGTACGAATCAAGTTACGGTGCGGGCCGCCCGGGCTGGCACATCGAATGCTCGGCAATGGCCTGCGCGTTGCTCGGCGAGCGCTTCGACCTGCACGGCGGTGGTGCCGATCTTCAGTTTCCGCACCACGAGAACGAGATTGCGCAGAGCGAAGGCGCGACCGGCACAGGGCCGGCGGCGTTCTGGGCGCACAACGGGCTGCTCAACGTCGACCACGTGAAGATGTCGAAGTCGCTCGGCAACTTCTTCACCATCCGAGAGGTGCTGCAGCGCTACGACGGCGAGACGATCCGCTTCTTCATGCTGCGCACGCACTACCGCAGCCCGTTCAACTTCAGCGACGCGGGGCTCGACGACGCGCGCGCTGCGCTGCGTCGCCTGTACACCGCGCTCGATGGGCTCGACACGCCCAACGCCCAAGTCGACTGGGCGCAGCCGCAAGCCGCGACCTTTCGCGCCGAGATGAACGAAGACTTCAACACGCCGGGCGCGCTCGCGGTGCTGTTCGAGCTCGCGAACGAGGCCAACCGATTGCGCTCGGCCGATGCCGCCGCGTTGCTCAAGGGCCTGGCCGCCACGCTCGGCTTTTTGCAGCAAACCCCGCGCGACTATTTGCGTGCCGGCAACACGCTCGACGAGGCCGGCATTGCCGAGCGCATCGCCGCGCGCGACGCCGCGAAGAAGGCACGAGACTTCGCACTCGCCGACCAGATCCGCGCGGGCTTGCTCGCGCAGGGCATCGCACTCAAAGATTCGGCCAACGGCACGACTTGGGTGAAGGCCTGATGCCGACGCGTGCGATCAAGCCGGAGCTCGCTTTGGTGAACGGCGCAGCCGCACCGACCGACGTCAACCTCGCAGAGGTGACGCCCGACTACTGGGACGAAGCCTGCAAACACCTCGGCAAGCGCGACCGCGTGATGCGCAAGTTGATCCCGCAGTTCGGCGAAGGCCGGCTGCACAGCCGCGGCGATGCGTTCACAACGCTGGCGCGCTCGATCGTTGGCCAGCAAATTTCGGTCAAGGCGGCGCAGTCGGTGTGGTTGCGCTTCGCCGCACTGTTGAGCGACCCGTCGAAGCGCATGGCACCGGCATCGGTGCTCGCGCTCGACATGACCGTGATGCGCGGTGCCGGCCTTTCAGCGCGCAAATGCGAGTACCTCAGTGACCTCGCCGCGCATTTCGAAGCGGGCTCGGTGCATGTGCGCCAGTGGCAGCAGATGGACGACGAGGCGATCATCGATGAGCTCGTCGCGATCCGGGGCATCGGCCGCTGGACCGCCGAGATGTTCCTGATCTTTCACCTGATGCGCCCGAACGTGCTGCCGCTCGATGACGTCGGCCTGATCAACGGCATCAGCGTCAACTATTTCAGCGGTGAGCCGGTCTCGCGCGCCGAAGCGCGCGAGGTCGGCGATGCCTGGGCGCCGTTCCGCTCGGTCGCCACGTGGTACATCTGGCGCAGCCTCGATCCGCTGCCGGTAGACTATTAAAAGCGCGACCGCTGCCTTCGCGCGAAGGAACACACGAATGAGCAAACGTCACTTTCTCGAGTTCGAGCAGCCGGTGTCCGACCTCGAATCGAAGATCGAAGAACTGCGCTACGTGCAGAACGAATCGGCGGTCGACATTTCGGAAGAGATCGATCGTCTCGGCAAGAAAAGCCTGCAGCTCACGAAAGACATTTACGCGAGCCTGTCGCCGTGGCAGGTCACGCAGATCTCGCGTCACCCGCAGCGGCCTTACACGCTCGACTACGTGGCCGAAATCTTCACCGACTTCCAGGAGCTGCACGGCGACCGTGCGTTCGCCGACGACCAGTCGATGGTCGGAGGCCTCGCGCGTTTTAACGGTCAGGCCTGCATGGTGCTCGGCCACCAGAAGGGCCGCGACACGAAGGAGCGCGGCTTGCGCAACTTCGGCATGTCGCGCCCCGAGGGTTATCGCAAAGCGCTGCGGCTGATGAAGCTGGCCGAAAAGTTCGGCCTGCCGGTGTTCACCTTCGTCGACACGCCGGGCGCGTACCCGGGCATCGGCGCCGAAGAGCGCGGGCAGTCGGAGGCGATCGGTCGCAACATCTTCGAGATGGCGCAACTCGAGGTGCCGATCATCGTCACCATCATCGGTGAGGGTGGTTCGGGCGGTGCACTCGCCATCAGCGTCGGCGACCAGTTGCTGATGTTGCAGTACTCGATCTACTCGGTGATCTCGCCGGAGGGTTGCGCGTCGATTCTGTGGAAGACATCGGAGCGAGCGTCTGATGCGGCCGATGCGCTGGGCATCACCGCGCACCGGCTCAAGGCGCTGGGCCTGGTCGACAAGATCATCAGCGAGCCGGTCGGTGGCGCCCACCGCGACACCAAGCAGATGGCCGCGTTCCTGAAGCGCGCGTTGAACGATGCGCTGCGCCAGGTCAGCGACCTGAAGCCGAAGGAATTGCTGCAACGGCGCTACGAGCGGCTGCAGTCTTACGGCCGTTTCACGGACACCAAAGACCGTTGACCGTGAACGCCGGTCGCATCGCAGTCGCCTACAGCGGCGGGCGCGATTCGACGGCGCTGCTGCATGCGACGCTCGTTGCGGCGGCAGAGCAGGGCATTGAAGTCTTTGCGTTGCATGTGCACCACGGGTTGAGCCCGAATGCGGATGCCTGGCTCGCGCATTGCGAGCAACAGTGCCGTCGCTGGGCGCGTGCGGGCAAGCCGATCGCGTTTGCCGCCGATCGCCTGACGACGCATTCAGCGCACGGTGAAAGCATCGAAGCGTGGGCGCGGCAGGAGCGCTACCGTGTCTTGCGTGAGATGGCGCTGGCGCACAGCGTGACGATCGTGCTGCTCGCGCACCACCGGCGCGATCAGGCCGAAACACTGCTGCTGCAGGCCTTGCGTGGCGGCGGCGTCGCTGGCCTGGCGGGCATGCCGCGCAGCGTGCTGCGCGACGGCATCACTTGGCAACGACCTTGGCTCGACAAACCGCGCGCCGAGGTCGACGCTTATGTGCGGCGCCATCGCCTCAAGTTCATCGAAGACGACAGCAACGCCGACCCACGCTTCGCACGCAATCGCCTGCGGTCGCAGGTGTGGCCTGCGCTGGCCGCGGCGTTCGAGCAGGCCGAGGCGTCGCTCGCGATGTCGGCCGAGTGGGCGCAGCAGGCGAGCGATGTGCTCGAAGAAGTCGCCGCATCCGACCTGTCTCGCGTGGCGGTCGATTGCAGCCTGTCGGTCGGCGTGTGGCTTGACCTGAGCCCGGCGCGGCGCAGCAACGCGTTGCGGGCGTGGATCAAACGGTGCGCCGGGGTCAGCGCACCCGCGAGCCTGGTCACGCGCCTGCGTGACGAATTGCCGATCGCGCGTGCTGCGAGCTGGCCGTTAGGCAGCGCCGAGTTGCGCCTCTACCGTGGCACGTTGCGCTGCATGCCCGCCGTTGCGACGGTCACGAACGAGGCCGATGCCGCGCGTGAAACCGGACTGAGCGTGCTTCGCGCCGGACAGCATCGCTTGCCCGGCTGGGCTGGCGTGCTCGCGGCCGAGCGCGTGCGCGAAGGTGGTGTTCCGCTGGCATGGCTCGCGCGGCTCGACCTGCGCCCACGCGTCGGTGGCGAGCAATTCCAGGCCGGTCTCAACCGCCCACCGCGCAGCCTGAAGAAGCAATACCAGGACGCTGGCGTGCCGATGTGGGATCGCAGCGGCCCGCTGGTCTACAGCGGTGGCCAACTCGTGTTCGTGCCCGGCCTCGGGCTCGATGCGCGCGTGATCGGACTGCCGGGTCAGCCGCTGGTCTCGTTGCGCTGGGTGCCGCTGACCGACCTCGCCTGACGCAGGGGCGCAGAACCACGGAAGTTAGAATCGTGGGCTCGCCTCAAGGCGGGTCTCCGTTGACACCCGTGACCTGATTCACCCTCCCACATGGCCCTCACAGTCCACAAGTACGGCGGCACCTCGATGGGTTCGCCGGAGCGCATTCGCAATGTCGCCAAGCGCGTCGCCAAATGGGCCCGCGCCGGCCACCAGATGGTCGTCGTTCCCTCGGCGATGAGCGGCGAAACGAATCGCCTGCTCGATCTCGCGAAAGAACTCTCGCCGGAGCACACCACGCCCGAGTTGCTGCGTGAATTCGACATGATCGCCTCGACCGGCGAGCAGGTGTCGTCGGGCCTGCTCGCGATCGCACTGCAAGCCGAGGGCATGCAGGCGGTCAGCTACGCCGGCTGGCAGGTGAAGATCGCAACCGATTCGTCGTTCACGAAGGCGCGCATCGAGAGCATCGACGACGCACGCGTACGCGCCGATCTCGCCGCCGGCAAGGTCGTCGTGATCACCGGCTTCCAGGGGGTCGACCCTGCCGGCCACATCACCACGCTCGGCCGTGGCGGCTCCGACACCTCGGCCGTGGCCGTGGCAGCCGCGTTAAAGGCCGACGAGTGCCTGATCTACACCGACGTCGACGGTGTCTACACGACCGACCCGCGCATCGTCGCCGAGGCGCGGCGCCTCAAGACCATCAGCTTCGAAGAGATGCTCGAGATGGCGAGCTTGGGCTCCAAAGTGCTGCAAATTCGCTCGGTCGAATTTGCCGGCAAGTACCGCGTGCCGTTGCGCGTGCTGAGCAGCTTCACGCCGTGGGACATCCCGATCGACGAAGAGGCCAAGTCGGGCACTTTGATCACCTTTGAGGAAGACGAAAAAATGGAACAAGCAGTTGTCTCGGGCATCGCTTTCAACCGCGACGAAGCGAAGATCAGCCTGATGGGCGTGACCGACAAGCCCGGCATCGCGTTCATGATCCTCGGGCCCGTGGCCGAGGCGAACATCGATGTCGACGTGATCATCCAGAACATCTCGCACGATGGCCGCACCGACTTCTCGTTCACCGTGCATCGCAACGACTACGCGCGCACGATGGACCTGCTCAAGACCAAGGTGTTGCCGGTGACCGGGGCCAAAGAAATCATCGGCGACGCGAAGATTTGCAAGGTCAGCATCGTCGGCATCGGAATGCGTTCGCACGTGGGCGTGGCGAGCCGGATGTTCAGCGTGTTGAGCGATGAGGGCATCAACATCCAAATGATCACCACGAGTGAAATCAAGACCAGCGTCGTGCTCGACGAGAAGTACATGGAGCTCGCGGTGCGCGCGCTTCACAAGGCCTTCGATCTCGAGCAGGCCGTGGGCTGAACCGCCGCAGATCGCGGGTTAGAATCTAGCCCATCAACGGAGCTGTGACCGAGTGGCCGAAGGTGCTCCCCTGCTAAGGGAGTAAGTGGGCAAAACCTGCTTCGAGGGTTCGAATCCCTCCGGCTCCGCCAAGTGATGCTATGAGAAGGCCCCGAGAGGGGCCTTTTTCATAGTTGAATTCAAAAAGATAGCGTCTCAGTTGATCCTGAACAATCTCGTACAATCTTCCTATCTTTTGAGGGTAGGTGAGGGGTACAGAAGTGCCACGTAAGGCGAGGGAACTATCACCGCTCGAGGTTCGGCGACTGACGAATCCGGGACGCTGGAGCGTTGGCGGCGTTGATGGGTTGGCCTTACAGGTCACGGAGGCAGGCGCACGATCCTGGGTTCTGCGGCTGCGGGTTGCAGGGTCTCAGCGCGAAATGGGTCTCGGAAGCTTCCCGACCATCACTTTGGCCGATGCTCGGGAGAAAGCCAGAGTGCACAGGACGAAGATCGCAGCGGGACAAGACCCGATTTTGATTCGCCGCCAGACTGCCAGCGCGGCGGTGGCTGAGCGAGCCGCTCAACAGACTTTCGCGAGCGTGGCATCACAGTACGTCGCACAGCACGAGAAGGGCTGGAAAAACAAGAAGCACGGTGCACAGTGGACAGCGACGCTGGAGACCTATGCCGCCCCAATCGTCGGCAGGCTGCTCATCCGGGATGTCACTACAGCTCACGTCATCAGAGTCTTGGAGCCGATATGGCTAACGAAGACGGAAACTGCGACACGCGTCCGTTCTCGAATGGAGCTTGTGCTCGATTTCGCCGCAGCGCGAGGGCTGCGCGAAGGACTGAACCCCGCTCGATGGCGCGGAAACTTGGATGCGGCACTTCCGAAGCCTTCTAAGGTGGCCAAGGTCCAGCATCACGCCGCCCTCGACATCCGCGAAATGGTTGACTTCATGGCGCGCCTCAACACTCTGCCGGGAAACGGGGCCAGGGCGTTGGAGTTCGCCGTTTTCACAGCCGCCAGATCAGGCGAGGTGCGTGGTGCGAAATGGATGGAGATTGATCTCTTAAACTCCCTGTGGACCATTCCAGCCGCACGCATGAAGTCGGGCCGTGAACACCGCGTGCCGCTGTCACGACCTGCTATTCGACTCTTGCGTGAGCTACCGACGGCGGACAAAGACGATCTCGTGTTCCCAGGTGTAGATGGGCAGCTCTCCGATATGACGCTGACCGCCGTGCTGCGGAGGATGAAAGTGGATGCCACGGTTCACGGATTCCGCAGCACGTTTCGAGATTGGATTTCAGAAAGCACAGCACACAGCACAGAGGTCGCAGAAATGGCCCTGTCTCACGCCGTCGGGGACAAAGTGGAGGCGGCCTATCGACGCGGGGATCTTTTCGAAAAGCGCGTCGCCTTGATGTCTGAATGGGGTTCTTTCCTGAGGGCCAGAAATTTGGAGGGCGTGACTCATTCTCAGCAATAAGCATTGCGGACCAGTCAAGTTGCTGCCGACGCAGAGCGGTCTGTCACGCCGGGGGTCGCGGGTTCGAGTCCCGTCCACTCCGCCAATAAAATCAACGGGTTACAGAGGTTTTCTCTGTAGCCCGTTTTTCTTGGTGGGAAGCTGGGGAACCCTCTTGGGAACACTTGAACAGAGTTCGCGCAACGCTTTCTGAGCGAGCCGAATATCTCCCCGACCTCTTCGCTTGTTGGCTGCCGTCCCTGGTGGCCGCATCAGACGACGCACGGCCCGGACGCAAGCGGATTCGCATCGTGTTCCATGTGCTAGCGGCGACTGTGGCGTCTCACTCTCGTTCACAGAGCGAAGCTAAGGACGAGTGGCTGACGATTGGACCGCTGCGTGCTTCCTACATGTCGCCTCCACCAATGGCGCAATGGCCGATTCGGGAAACGGCGAGACGCTGCTAACGTTGATCTCGCACAGCACGTACTTCTCGTCGGCTTCGGTCTTACGCTCTCCGAGAAGAAAGTCTGCGTCCCAAAGCATTGGCAAGTCTTGGAGTTCGACCCCGAGGCGGTCACACAGCAAGCCGACCCATTCGTCCTCGAGGCTTCTTCGCAAGGCTTGGAAGCGGACGTCATCTGCGTCGCTGTAGAGGCGCTGGGTCGGCAGCGGCGAGTCCCCTGAATCCGTGGGCGGGTGCAGTGCGACGATGGCCTGATGTCCGAAGCCTGCCACGCGGCCTTGTACCAGATACGCGCGCGTCATTCCTTCGACCATGCGAGGTTGCCAGGCCTGATCGATCATGTGGTCCGCGTTCTCGAAGTACGGGGCGAGCCGCTGGATGACACCGCCGAATTCCACGATCTCTTCTGCGGAGCCACGCGGTGCATGCCGAAGCGCATAGCGATCGGCGCTGCGCTGCTCGATTCGCCAGATGCCGATGCCGCTGTGTCCGCGACGTTGTTTCAGCACGCGCGCGCCAATGGCCAGCCGGCCCGGCAACTCAGCCTCTGCCTGCGCGAGAGTGTCGACGCGATGCACGTCGGTGCCGAACGGTAGATCGCGTACTTCTAGGAGCACGTCCTTGGTCCCCAGCTTCTGGATCGTGTCCGGATGCGTGCTGACGAAGACGCCGTGCGCAGCCACCTCTCGCAGCATCTCGTCGAGTTGACTGCGGTCGCGCCCGCCTTCGATGGGGTTGTGCCAGACCAGTACGCCATGCACCTGAAGCAGCTGCCGCAACACCTCGTCGCGGAAGTCGTCGTTGTAGATCGCGGGCTCGGCCGCCACACCGGCGCTCTCGAACGCATCGAACAGCTTCAGGAACCGGCTCTCCGCAGGGTCTGCGCGGTTACGGACTGCACGGTCGCCGGGATACAGGATGGCCAAGCGTGGCCGTGCGTCAATGTTCATGTCGGACCTCTGAATTTTCGGCCGGACGCCCTACCGGATGTGGAAATCGGGTGCCGGCGACTTCCCCTGGTGCGTCCGGAACGGCACCGCTGTCCAGGACGGCTTCGTCGAAGTGAAGTTCAAGCCGATTCGTGGCCGCGAAGAACAGGCAGGTGGCATCGTCTGTCGCTGGAAGGACGGCAACAACTACTACGTGGCGCGTGCCAACGCCCTGGAGAGCAACGTCTCGCTCTACTACAGCGAAGGTGGCTCGCGCAGAACGCTGAAGTACGTCGATGCACCGGTGACGGCCAATGCCTGGCATGTGCTGCGCGTGGAGTTCAAGGGCACGAGCATTCGAGTGTTGTTCGATGGCAAGGGCAATCGCATTCGAGGACGCCCATATTGCAGGCGCTGGTGCAGTGGGCGTCTGGACCAAGGCCGACAGCGTGACGGCCTTCGATGACTTTGCCTTTGGTGTCGCGCTTGCGCGGTGACGGTCTTCAACCCTCGCAAGGTGCGAACGACGAGCATGCCGCAGTGCAGTGCCCGCGTCAGCCCGGGCGAGGCCAGCACAACAGACCATGGCTGCGCAGATCGACCGTGATCTCGAGTCCCGGCTCCAGCGCGTTTCGTCGTGTTGGACTTTGATAAGGGTGCTGGACATGCATGGCTCCCGGAGTGTTCGTGACGCCGGCCCGGACCGGCGTGGGCGCATGCGCCGACTTCTGACGAGTCTTGCGTTGGCGAAAGTTCTTCTCGCCACCGGCCTGCTCGCATGGTTCGCCTTCCAGCTCTACATGGCTGCGCTCGTCTAGCCCGGCGCGAATTCGGTGTCAGTGCCGATGCACATGATGCTCGTCCTCAAGGTGGGCTCGCGATCAGAGCGACTCAAGTCGTCGTCGAACGGCTGAACACTTGACCAGCAACGGGGGTGCTGTGCCCGCCGGTCTGCAACGCATGCAGGCCTTGGTAGCCCATATAGAGCCCGACCGCGATGATCAGCGCGCTCGACGCATAAGGTGCGCGGCGCGCGAAAGTTCCGAAGCCAGCGAAACGCCTGGATGCATGCTTCACGCCCAGCGCCGCCACGACGCCGGCGGCGACCATCGTGATCGCGAGGCCGATGCTGAAGCACAGCACCAGCGACGCACCGAGCGTGAAGCGCTTGAGCTGCAGGCACAGCAGCAGCACGGTGATCGCCGCCGGGCAGGGAATCAGGCCGCCCGTCAGCCCGAAGCCGATGATTTGGCCGGTGGTGACGGTGCGGGTCGCGAAGCGACGCTTGATGTCGTTCGCGTGCGCGCGTTCGTGCGCGTCCTGGAAGCCAGGATCGGAGACATCGAGACCGCCGTGGTCGTGCGCCTGGCCATGATCGTGCTCGACGAACTCGACGTCGAAGTCGTGCGTGTGGTCGCCGTGGCCGATCGACAGCCGCGCGGTGAACTCGTGCGGCTCCGGAATCTCGTCGACCGATTCGAGGTAGCTGCCCTTGCTCGCCAGCACGAAGGCCTGACGCGCGCCATCGGGCCGCACGGTTTCGACACGGACGTTCTGACCCTGCGGGACGGTGGACTTGCCCTCGAACCGGACGCGAAATCGTGGCGGCACGCCGTCCTCGAAGACTTCGAGGTCGACGATGCCGTGGCCGGTGTCGATCCGGCGCCGTTCCTCGCCATGCCCGTGGCCATGGCCGTGATCGTGGTCCGCTTCTATGCGCTCGCGCCGCTGCTCGCGCCAGGTGCGCCAGAGCATCCACACGGCGATCAGAATGATCAGCACCGCCGAAGCGACCTGAAAGTACGGCTCGGTCGCCTCGGCACTCCAGTTGCGACCGAAGTAGAGGCCGCCCATCGCGACCGCCCAGACGACGGCCGTGTGCGACAAGGTCGCCGCAAGGCCGAGCAGCACCGCCTGGCCCACGGTGCCGCGCACCGCGACGATGAAGGCGGCCATCATTGTCTTGGAGTGGCCCGGTTCGAGCCCGTGCAATGCGCCGAGCAGGATCGCCGAGGGAATGAAGATCCAGGCGTTGCCAGACTGAAGGAGTTGGCTGAAGTTTTCCATCGCGCGCCCTCCTACAGGTAGCGTGTGATCGCTTTGAACTCGTCGATGGGCGCGCGCGCCGCCTTGCCCGTCGAGACGACAGCCGCATCCAGGCAGTGGTCGAGGTGATCGTGGATGAGCGCCTTCTTCGCCTCATGGATTGCGCTCTCTACGGCGTGCAACTGCTGCGCGAGGTCGAGACACGGTCGACCGACCTCGATCATCTCGATCACCTTGATCAGGTGACCGCTCGCGCGCTTCAAGCGCTTGACGACGGTAGTGTGGGACTCGTGGATGTGGGGCTCTTTGGTCATGGGGCGTCTCCTATCCTAGTGGATAGGATCAGGGTTACCGCGCCGCGCTTGCGATAACGGGTCACCTTGACTGCCGCTGCTGCTCAGGCCGAGGGTTGCGCGTCGGCGAAACGGCATTGCAGGGCTCGCCCGCGGACGTACCGAACGACATCCGCCAAGTCCATCGCAGCTTGTTTTTCTTGAGACCTCAACATTTGCCTTCGCGGCAAGGATGCAAGCAAATGCAGCGTCGCGACTGGGCGCCCACTCTGGTCAACGACGGCGGCGCCCATGCGTTGTTAGGTTGTGCGCATTCGAAGCACGCCCCGACAAGGAGTCAGGCATTGTTCCGTCCCCTCTCAATCATTTTCGCCGCCGGTGTGGCGCTGTTTGGTGCCACTGCGGCGCACGCCGGTACGCACTGGTCCGTCGGCATCAATTTGCCCGTTCCGGGTGTTGTCGTAACGAATGGCGGCTACTACGTCTCGGAGCCGCAGCAGGTGTACTACGCGCCGGCGCCCGTGGTGCGCTATGCACCCGTGCCTGCCTACGAAGCGCCGCCTGTCTACGTTGCCCCGCAGGTTTTCTACTCCAACGAGCAGCCGGTCTATGAAGTGCCGTATCGCGCAGACCCTTACCGCGCCTGGAATGGGGAACGCAACTCACGCTGGGAGCAGCATCGCGAGTTCGAGCGCGCTCGTTGGGAGCACGCTCGCCGTGAACACGACGAGCACCGTTGGGAGCGCGGCGAACATGGCCGCGACGACGGTGACGCGCGTCGGTGGCATCGCGACTGACCTGTCGGTCCTCCGCCTCACACGGGCCCGCACCACAGTGCAGGCATACCTTGAGAAACTTCCACAATGTCCCGCGTTGCCAGAAGCCGCAGTCGCCCCGACCCTTCATTGCCGACGTCCGGCGCCCTTGACGAGCCTCTAACGCGGTCGACCAGGGGCACTGAAAAAACGGGGGCTGAACCGCGCCAGTCGACATCGCGTTCAAGCCGCGAGACCGCCCGCGGTCAGAGCGGCAAGAGTTCTCACGACATCCGTTGACTCGCGGCACAGTTGAGCGCCTCTACGTCTACGAGTAGGTGGTCTTGGCCCGTCCTCCCTCCGAGGTCAGTCAGTCAATCCATTGGCTTGTTTCAGTCTGAGCGAGGCTCGGCGACGGGAGCGGACGCCTGGAGTCGACGCGCGCCCAGCAGGACGAGCGCGACGCCGCAAAATGCTGCTCCCGCGTAAAAGGTTGCGGCGGAGCCAACTGCTTCCCACAACAGGCCCGCAAGGATGCTGGCAAAGAGCATGGCCAGCCCACTGGCGAGATTGAAGACGCCGTACGCAGTGCCGCGAAGGTCGTCAGGCGCCGTGTCGGCAACCATTGTGGCGAGGAGCCCCTGGGTCATCCCCATGTGGACCCCCCATAGGCCGATACCCACAAACAGTCCAACGAGGCCGGCCGCGCGCGCCAAGATGAGGTCCGCGGCGACAAGAACACAAAGCCCCCAACCGAGCAGGCGACCATGGCTCATCGAATCCGACAGCTTGCCGAACGGGTAGGCGGTGGCGGAGTAGACCAAGCTCATGACCACCATCACCAATGGCACCAGTGCCGTCGGGATTCCAATTTGCTGCGACCTCAGGACAAGGAACGCTTCACTGAATCGCGCGAGCGTGAAGGCCGCTCCCAGCGCGACGACCCACCAGTAGGCCGATGAAAGCCGTCTCAGGCTGTCGCGTTGGATTGGATTCTTCGGGACACGGGTCGGGTCCGACGCGGGCTCGAGGATGCCGAGGTAAAGCAGAGCGACGGCCGCAAACGCCGGGACCGTCGCCACCCAGAACACCGCCCGAAAGTCGTTGGACCACAGCAGCATCAGACCCACCGCGACCAGTGGCCCGATGAACGCACCGACCGTGTCCAACGATTGCCGCAGGCCGAATGCCGCGCCACGCATTTCTTTGGGTGTGAGGTCTGCAACCAAGGCATCCCGAGGAGCGCCCCGTATGCCTTTGCCAACGCGGTCGACGAGACGAGCCGTCACGACCAATCCGAAACTCGCTGCCAAGGCGAACATCGGCTTGCTGACGGCGCCCAGTCCGTAACCGACCAATGCAATGCCCTTGCGTCGGCCGAGGTAGTCGCTCAGTGCGCCTGAGAAAACCTTGACGACGAGCGCCGTCGACTCCGCCAGCCCCTCGAGCAATCCGACAGCGAAGACGCTGCTCCCCAGCACCGTGACCAGGAACAGAGGCAGCAGGCTGTGAATCATCTCCGACGAGATGTCCATCAACATGCTGACAAAGCCGAGTACCCAGACGCCTCGAGGTATCGCGCGCAGGGAGGATGTGGTCGGTCCCTTCATGGGACATTGTCGGGTGTGGCGGCGGGACGACCGCACTCGCGCTTGCGGCGCATCGACTGTCGCCCCCAATGTGTTCGCGCTGCTCACTCTGACTGCCAAAGAAAACATCGACGGCTTGCGCTCGGGCGTCCCGGACGCGCCCCGAACTACAGGGGTCCCGTCACCATTCACGCGTTCGGTGGCTCCGTGCCGGCAAGTACGGCCGCAGCGACCAAGACCAGCAGGAGCACGAGCGCCTCAAAACGCAAGACGGTTTTCAGGCGCTGGCGCCACGGCCGACGCGAGGCGTCGCCGATGTCGGCGCGCAGGTCGTCGAACAGCGCAGGCAAGACTCGAACGCGATTGAATCCTCCGAGCGCCGCGGCGACGGCCACCAGCGCGACCTTGCTGCTGAGCGCCAAGCCGTATTCCGACGGCACCAGATCCATCAGGCCGAGTCCGGTTCTCCATACCTTGAACATGCCGGTGCCCACAACAACGACCAAGGCTACCGTGGCTGTTGAACTCAAGGAGGCGACCCACTGGGTGGCATCAAGTCGATGCGGCATTGGCGCCCCCGCTGGGGGCAGCCGAACCGCGGCCGCAAAGAGCACCATCCCGACCCAGAGCAATGCCGCGACCATATGGGCGGCGTCGATGGCGACGTCCACCGAGAGGTCGCCCTGGGAGCCAGCATGCGCGACCACGCTTCGGCTCCACACCAAAGCCGCCAGTCCAAATGCGGCGGACCGAAGGCGTGCCCGCCCGCGATGCTCTGCGCTCCAGCTGAGCCCGGCGACCACCGCCCAGGCGATCCCTCCCGCCACCGCGGCGTGACCAAAGTGGGTGTCGCGCAGGAGAACCCATGCTGTCGAGCCTGCTTGCAAGAGAGGCGTATCGCCCATCACCGCCGCTTGAAACCAGACCGCGCAGACGAGCCCCAGAAACGTGACCACCAGCCCAACACGGCACGCCAGCCTTCCCCGTGTGCGGGCAGTGTCGCTCCACGTCGAGTCGGCGTCGCAGAGCCACTCATTGGATGCCAGTGATGCAAGCGTCAGAGAGACTCCGGCGTTGATGGCCACGACGTCGGCCAGCAGCAGCTGACCGAGCAGGTCCTGCGCCATCACTTCACCGTGAATCGCACTTCGCCCTTCGTGTGGTGGCCGTCGCGGCCCATCGTGGACCACTCCACACGGTAGTCGCCCGCTTGCAGTTTGGGAACGGGCACGACCAAGGTCTTGTCGTCGCCTTCAGCGAGCGTCGGCATTCCGGCCTGGACGACCACGTCGCCAGAACCGGTAAATTTCACGCTGCTCATGGCAGCCTCGACGGGCTCGTTGTAGTGGAGCTTTACCGCCGCGGGTGCAACCGCGACGGTGGACCCGTTGTCCGGCTCGGACTTCTGCAGCTTCGCGTGCGCGAAGGCAGTGGTTGTCGCAGCAGCCGTGACGAGCAGGGCGATGGTGCATAGGGTCTTGTTCATAGAATTCAGATGTTGGTCAGTGGAGGCTCAAGAACTATTTTGCCGATTCAATCGCCGTCACGGTCAGCGCGCCATTGATGTTCTCGGCAGCGAATTTCACCCTGTCGCCAGCCTTCAGGGTATCTAGCATCTTCGGGTCGGCGGCTTTGAAGACCATCGTCATGCCGGGCATGCCGAGGTTCTCGATGGGGCCGTGTTTGAGCGTGACCTTCCCTTGGTCCTTGTCGACCTTTCGAACCTCACCCTCAGTCGAAGTTGGAGCGGCGCTCGCAGAAGCTGTGGCGGCCGGATGATGCGACGCATGGTCACTGGCATTCGATTGAGCGTGCGCCGAGGCAGTCATAGCAAGCGCCGCGGCAGCGAGGAGATGGGCGAGTTTCATTTGGGCTTCCTTCAATGGCCTTGGTGGCTGGTGGGTTTGCGGACTTGCAGGGTGTTGGCATCGGCTCGTGGCGCGGGCGCGCGGACCGTCTCGGGCACCTCGGCCGTGTATTCGCTCGCGAGCGTTCCCGCTGGGTGTTTGTACGGCCCCGGGTCCTTGAAGTCACCGCGCCCGATGTCGTCGCGGACCTTGACCACGCTGAACATGCCACCCATGCCCACCGGCCCGAAAGGCCCGGTGCCGGTCATCATCGGCAGTGTGTTATCGGGCAACGGCATCTCCATCACGGCCATGTCGTGCATGCCTTTGTCGCCCATCACCATGTAGTCGGGCACGAGGCTCGAAATCTTCTTCGCGACGTCCCTGTGGTCCACGCCAATCATGGTCGGGACCGAATGGCCCATCGCGTTCATCGTGTGGTGTGACTTGTGGCAGTGGATGGCCCAGTCGCCCGCGAGCGCGTCGAACTCGAAGGCGCGCATCTGGCCGACGGCGATGTCGGTCGTGACCTCCGGCCAGCGCGCGCTCTTGGGCACCCAGCCGCCGTCGGTGCCGGTCACCTCGAAGTGCGGTCCGTGCATGTGAATGGGGTGGTTCGTCATCGTGAGGTTGCCCACGCGGATGCGCACGCGTTCTCCGGTGCGCGCGACGAACGGGTCGATACCGGGGAACGCGCGGCTGTTCCACGTCCACAAGTTGAAATCGAGCATCGTGTTCACCTTCGGCGTCGCGCTGCCGGGCTCGATGTCGTAGGCGTTCAGGATGAAGCCGAAGTCGCGATCGACCTTGAACTGCTTCGGGTCCTTCGGGTGCACGATGAACAAACCCATCATCCCCATCGCCATCTGCACCATCTCGTCGGCGTGCGGGTGGTACATGAAAGTACCTGGCCGCTGCAACACGAATTCGTACATGAACGTCTTGCTGACGCCGATGGGTGGCTGGCTCAGACCCGTGACCCCATCCATGCCGGAAGGCAGCAGCACGCCGTGCCAGTGCACGCTGGTGACCTCGGGCAGCTTGTTGGTGACGAAGATGCGAATGCGGTCACCTTCGACCGCTTCGATGGTCGGTCCGGGGCTCTGGCCGTTGTAGCCCCAAAGATTGGCCTTCATGCCCGGGGCGATTTCGCGCACCACGGGCTCGGCAACCAAGTGGAACTCCTTGACGTTGTCCTTCATGCGCCAAGGTAGGGACCAGCCGTTGAGCGTGACGATGGGCTGATACGGTCGACCGTTCGGCGGCGGTGGCGGCAGTTGCATGGCTGCAGACGACTGCATCACCGCCTCGGGCAGGAGGGCTGCGCCGGCGCGGCTGACGGCTGCTGCACCCAACATGGTCGCGCCGGCAGCCTTGAAGAATGTTCTGCGATTTGTCATTGCTTTTCTCCTTCAGTGGGCGGACTGCGCGGACGCTGCGGCAGTGCTCGGGCCCATGACGGGCGTCGAGCCCGGCGAACGGCCGGTGAGCGCGGCCTGCAGGTTGGTCTCGGCCACCCAGTAGTCACGCAGTGCTTCGACCGCGCCGGTGACGCTGGATATCTGGTCCTTGGAATCCGCGAGGAGTTCGAAGACGCTGGCGAGCATTCCGTTGTAGCGAAGCATGTTCTCGTCGGAGATGCGCTTGCGCAGCGGCACCACCTCGTCGCGGAAGTGCCTGGCCAGGTCGTAGGCGGTCCTGTAGGCAGAGTACGACTCGCGCACCTCGGAACGGGCGTTGATGGCGAGTTGCGCCGTGCGATTTACCGACTGCATGTACGTGGCTTCCGCCCGCGCAACACGCGCCGAGCCAAAGTCGAACAGCGGCAGCTCAAGCTCAATCTCGTAGCCGTTCTTGCGGGACTCGCCGGTGTTGCTCTGGTTCTGGTACCCCACCTGCAGTACGTTGATGAAACGAGTCGTCTTCGTGAGTCCCAATGACTTGGCCGTAGATTGCGTCGCGCGTTTGGCCATCAGCACGTCGAGGCGCTTGTCCATCGCAATCTGCTCGGCATCCTTGGGTTCGGCTGGTGCGGCCGGCAGTTCCGGCAGCCGTTCTGGCAGCTTGAACTCGAGCTGGTCGCCGCTGAGCGCCAGGACTCGGGTCAGGCGCTCGCGAGATGCGATGGCTTGGTGCCCGGCCCTGGCGAGTTGTGCAGTCGCGTCAGCGTAGAACGACTGCTCCCGCATCTGGGCCAGCCTGTTGAAGTTGCCTGCCGCCGCCATGCGCCTGGCCAGCTCGTTCGATGCATCCGCGGCTTCCTTGACCTGTCCGAAGTAGGCGGCGAGCTGCTGCGCGGTCACCGCCTCGAAGAATGCCTTGCGCGCCTCACCTGCTATTCCCACGGTCTCGTAGGCAGCCTGCAGCTGCGTCTGCTCGAAGCGTCGCTGTTCGACCTGCATGGCCAGCGGCATGGTGAACAAGCCCAGCACATCGAACAGCACGGCACGGTCGATTTCGACGGCGCCACCGCCGCCGAGACGGCCGAAGCTGAACGACGGGTTCGCGAGCCGACCAGCGCGTACGAGGTCGGACTCGGCGATGCCAAGCTCGGCGTAACTGGCCTGAAGGTCGCGGTTGTTCAGCAGCGCGATTTCCACCACGCTGTCGGCGCTCAGCGGTTGCTTCAGCAACTCTGCGATGCGTGCCTTGGCCGAGTCGGTTTGTTCGCCGGTACGCTGGTACGTTGGCGTCTGCCCGACACGCTCTTTGGTCAGTTGCTCCACGGTTGTGAAGCCACCGTCCTGAGAGAACGAAGCGCATCCAGCGAGCACGAGCGACGCCAGCGCGGTGGCGGTCAGGCGAATCATGGTGTGCCTCCCTTCTTGGGATGACCGTCATTCATCGGCATGGGTTTCATTGGCATCGACCCGCTAGCAGGAGTCGCTGGTGCCGCTGGCATCTCCATGCCCTTCATGCCGCCCATGCCGTGTCCGGCGTGGCCGCTTGCACCATCTGGGGCGCCTGCCACGGTGGCATTGAGCTCTCGCCAGTTGGCAAGCGGAGCGTCCCTGTAGGGCTTGTAGTCTGCGAAGGCCGACCGGTATGTCAGCTGCGCAGTCGCCTTCGGCTGCTCAGTCTTGGCCTCTTGCGCAGTGGCCAAAAGAGGCGCGCACGCGGCAAGTGCGACGCCCCAGGCCAGTAGGTTGCTTTTCATTGTTTGAACTCATCTGACGCACCGGTGGGCGAAGCCAACGGCGGGTTTCTCGTGCGTTGGACGCACGAGCCCTGTTCGGCCTCTCAGCGGAGACCTGCCTGGGTCAGATGGTTCGTGGAGGACGGTCCTGGCCGCCCGATTGGAAGGCCGGGATGGGCGCCGTGAGCGCAGGGAAGGCAACCGAGGAAATCAGACTCGGCTGCCCGAGCGACGGCACCGTGCAAACCATGGAAGCCATGCAGCAGCCGCTCGCGCAGAAGTGGCAGTTGGCTGGGTGTTCACCCGTCGAGGAATGGTCGTTGGCCGCATCACCACTGGCTTGGTGGTGTGCCGACGAGTGGTCGGCATGCATCTCGTGGTCGGCATGCATCTCGTGGCCCGCATGCATCTCGTGGCCCGCATGCATGTCGTGGTGTCCGTGTTCAGGGACGACTGCCGCCGAATTCCGCCCCTCACCATCCGGGCACAGCATGGTCGCCGCCATCGCGCCCCGGATGGGGAGCAGGATGGCCAACAGGACGACGATGAAGAGGCGGAGGTGTTTCACGATAGCTGTTTATCGGGTAGCTGGTCTGTGCGTGCAGGAAAGCGAAAGTTCCAGGCGTATTGGCTCGCGTCTCATCCAGCGACGCGGTGCCTGGCGCGAGGCGTGGCTCGCTTGCGCGCTGCGCCGTTCGACATCGCAGCATCTCCTGCCAAGCCATCGAGGATGGGGCACTCCGGTCGGTCGTCACCGTGACAGCTCTGAACCAGGTGTTCGAGGGCGGTCTTCATCACGAGAAGCTCCGCAGCCTTCAATTCGAGTTCCTTGATGTGGGCTTGAGCGAGGGCCTTCACCTGCCGGCTCGGGCGCCGGCGGTTTTGCCACAAGCCCACCAGTTCGGCGATCTCCGAAAGCGAAAAGCCCAGGTCACGAGCGTGGCGGATGAAGCGCAGCGTCTGGACTTCGTTCTGCTCGTACTGCCGATAGCCAGAATCCGTGCGCCGCGCTTGGGGTAGCAGACCGAGCTCTTCGTAGTGCCGAATCATCTTGGCCGACACGCCGGACGCGCCTGCTGCCTCGCCGATGTTCATCATGAAGCTGTTCTCGATGGATGCTGCTGTGCAGGCAGTCTAGACCTTGCCACCGTGGCAAGGTCAAGGGGAAGCCCACTTTTTCTTGTGTGGTGCCGAAATCGCTTGACCCTCCCATCATGGGAGGGTCGAAATTCGGTTCATCGGAATCAACTGGAGAGCAAGATGGTCACCTTCGAAGTCAACGACATGACCTGCGGTCACTGCGTCAGCGCCATCACCAAGGCGATGGCGTTCGTCGACCCCGGTGCCAAGGTGCAAATCGACTTGGCGTCACACCGCGTGCAGGTCGAACCATCCGCATCGAGCGCGGATGTCTTGAGCGATGCCATCCGGGTGGCCGGCTACACGCCTGTCGAAGTGGCCGGCACTACGGCCCCGGCCGTCAAAGCGACGCCGCGAAAAGGCTGCTGCTGCGGTTGAGACTTTGGAGCGGCAGGCGCGATATGGCCGACATGGTCGCGGTCGAAGGAGTCTCGGCCGAACCGCTCGACCGCCGGCCGTTTCAACGTGGCTGCGCCGGACATGACACGCCGCGCCGCATTCATCGCGTCTGCGTCGCTGGCGATGGCGATGGCGTCGCCAGCGGCGGCACGTCGGTGGCCCGCACCAGCAGCACAGGTGTCGGCGCCAGGCGGACGATTTGCTCGGCGTCGCTCCCCATGAAGACTCGGCCGACGCCGCGGCGTCCGTGGGTGCCAAGCACGATCAGGTCGGCATGCCACTTCGTCGCTTCGGCGACCACCAGATCACAGACTCGCCCGGCGAAACTGTCGGACAAGACGGTGTCGACCGGAACTCCACTCGCCTCGACACGCGCCTGGCATCTCTTGAGGATCTGCTCGCCACCCTTTTGCAACTGAGCTATCAGGTCGGCGGTCATCGCGCCCAAGCTGTCCATGCCTGCGGCGTAGATGAGTTCGTCGACTACGTGGATCAGCCGAAGGCGCGCACCGGTCAACTTGGCCAGCTTGACAGCCTCGTCCAAGCCGAGATTTGAGGTCGGACTGCCGTCCACGGGAACGAGGATGTTGGTGTACATGGAGATGCCCTGAGTGAGCGGACCGGAAATGCGGGTGCCCGAGTCTCGCGTGCCGTGCGCTATGGGGTTTGACCCAGATCAACGACGGCACAGGGCGCTCCGACCAGGACCCGCAGACAGTCTTGGTAGGCCGCGTTCGACCTTCTTGCGCAGCGCTCGTTCGAGTCAACTTCCTATTCAAGCACCGCAATCGAGCACCGCAGTATGGACATCCCAGAGTGCCCGCAACTCGTTCGGGCGTCTGTGCGCTCTCGCACACGACAAGATTTGCCTTGCAATCCGCCATGGCTCCGTTGCGCACTGGCCTGGCGCTGCTTTGTGCTCGGCGCGCGTGGGCGCCGCTTGCCGTGGCGTTCGTCAGATGCGCTTGAACGCAAGCACAAGGCTGATGGCCAGCGGCAAGGTTGCGCCTATGCACGCCGCGGCCAGGACGTCCGTGGGCCAATGCACACCAAGAACAAGGCGGGAGAAGGCCACGAGCAGCGTCCAGAGGAAGGCCACGCTGACAACCCATTCGCGGGATGCCGGCCACAGCCGGGTCAAGGCAAGTGCGACGGCGGTGGCAACGGCCGCCACCACGAGCGTGTGTCCACTCGGGAAGCTGGAACCCGAATACGACTCCGACGGCCAGAGAGCTGGCCGGGTTCGATCCACAAATGTCTTCAAGATGTACACCAGCGCGGCCGCGGTCGACGCCGATGCGGCCAGCAGGAAGGCTTCGTAGCGGTGCTTCCCATACAAGAGGGCGATCGTGGTCAGCAAGACCACAGGGACCAGGACATAGGCGGACCCGCTCAAAGTGATGACTTCGAAGACTGCCGTGAGCGCAGTTGAAACGTGAGCATGGACGAAGACGAGGATCGCCCTGTCGATCGGGCCTGACTCGCCGCCGAGAACGTCCTCGCTGACCTTGAGGGCCAACACCGCAAGGACGAGCGCCGAAAGGATCGCCAAGCGGCGCCGCTCCAGCAATATCGACCATGCCGGTTGTCGCAGGCGCACGTAAGCCCGAAAGACAGAATAGAGGCAGAACACGATGAAGCTCATCTTCGCCGTGTCCTCGAACAGTTCGAAGATCACGTCTACTTCCGAGGATCGCGCCAGGCATTCATGGTGATGGGGCAGGCGCGGCGTCCAGCGGTCAGCGGCTGGCGGTTCCGGCGCCCGTAACTTCGCGGGCGGCGATCTCGCCCATTCGAGCCGGCCCCCACCAGACCAGCGAGAGCGCCGCGCCGACCAGCAGGACGAGGGCAGCCGTCCAGAACGGCATCATCGGGGCCAGCGTGAACAAGGAGCCGGCACCCATCGAGCCGAGCGCCTGTCCGAGGTTGCCGGCAGCAGCCTGCTGGCCCAGCAGTTTCCCGGGCGCTGCCGACTGGCGTTCGAGTAGTTCGTACGACAGGACAGGCCCCACCATTCCGGCACCGGTGGCCACCACGGCGATCATCAATCCGAGCGAGCCGGCGTCCGGCACCAGGGACGTGAACGCGAGTGCCAAAGCCGAGCCTGCAAATGCGGCGGCGACCCAGCGCTGGTCGATGCGCCTGCGCACCGATGTCAGGAGCAGCATCGACTGTGCTGTCAGCATCGCGAGGCTGCAGGTGATGAACATCGCGGCCATCGTCGCGGTGGTCAGCCCGAGTGTTTGGCTGCCGAAAAGATTGAATCCAACTTCGAAGGTGCCGACTGCGAACGACGCCAGCAGTGCGAGTAGCATCGAAGCGTGTACGAAGCGCCTGCGGGATGCGCCGTCTTCCACGGTCAGGGACGGGGCGACGGCGTGGTTCCGTCCGAGACACAACGGGGCCAGCAATAGAAGCGGCACGCCCGCCAAGGCGACCGCCAGTGCCGGCCAGTTCAACATGGTCCCCATCTGCCCGACGGCCACACCCATCACTGGTCCGGCCAGCCATGTGCCGAATGCCGGCCCGGCGAGGAAGCCGACGAAGGACGCGCTCCCCAGCAGCACGAAGCGGCGACTGCGATCGATGGTCGAACTGAGATCGGCGATGTAGGCCTGTGCCGTCGGCACGATCGCGGCGGCGCCGGCGCCGGCCAGCAGCCGTGCGGCGTAGACGAGGCCGATGCTCGGTGCCAGCGCCGTGCCCACGCTGCCGACCAGGAACGCGGCAAAGCCGATCAGAAGGACCAGCACTCGCCCGTGCCGATCCGAGAGCCGACCCCAGAGCGGCGCGAACAGAAACAGCGCGAACAGATAGACGCCACCCAGCATGCCCACATGCCAGGCCACCGTCGACGCCGGCACAGTGCCGAGGTAGCGCAACAGATAGGGCCGAATCAGCGGCAGTCCGGCACCGTAGCCCAGCGATACGACGAAGACCATGGCGCCAAGCAGCGGCATCGCGCCCTTTGCCATGGGCAAGGAGGACGTTGCCGTTCGTTGGAGGCGGTCGAGAGCGTTCGTCGCCATGTCGCTATCGCCTCGAGATGTGGAGAACGAAGCCTGCGAGCCAGACCAGCGCGGGGACCAGCAACAGCCATCTGAAGTCCGAGTGGAGGTCGAAGTTGATCGCGCTCATGAGCGCAACCGTCAGCACCCCAGACAAGGCGATAGCCCATGACGTTCCCCTCCAACGCGAAGACATCGCGACGCAGGCCGCGGATACCGTCAGTACGCCAGTGCCTGTCATGAATCCACCCATCACGATGAACACTCGTTTCAGCCAGCCTTCCAGACCGGGAACGGCTGCCCGCAGCTGTGCAAGAGAGCTGCCCATGAATCGCGCGTCTTCCGGCAGCAAGGGTGGTCGCAGGAAGATGAAGTAAAGACCGAGCGACACCAGCCAGATGCCGCACGCGATCAGCATCCATGTCGAGACATGGCGGGCTCTGATGCGTGCACTCATGGTTTCCATCCCGGATCGCGTCAAAGAACGACAGGCCTGTCCGACAGTTCGTTCGCGCGATCGTCGGCGGGGAAGTGATGTGCAAGGTGCTGCGTCACAGCCTGCACGCCGCTGATCACGCCGCCTTCATAGTTCGACTGCTTGAACGCCGTTTCCATTTGATGGCAGACCTTGCGCCATTCTTCGGCGCCGACCTTGGCATGGATGCCGCGATCCGCAACGATTTCCACGGCGCGATCGGCGAGCAACAGATAGATCAGCAAGCCGTTGTTGTGCTCTGTGTCCCACACGCGCAGTTGCGCAAAGAGTTCGATGGCTCGTTCCTTTGGCGACTGGCCCTTGAACAGCGGCATGCCATCCAGCGCGCCCTCGACCACGAACCGGATCTCGCCAGCATGTGCGGTCTCGCTGGACTTGATCGCCTTCTCGATCGCGTTCAACGTGCTGCGAGGAAAGGCCCGAGTAACTTGGCCGTCTGTCGTCAGCAAGTGCTTCAAGATGCGTTGGGTTTTCATGATCACCACCTCCCCGACGCACCGCCGCCACCGAAGCCGCCACCGCCGCCGCTGAATCCACCGCCACCGCCGCCGCTTCGGCCGCCTCCGCCGTAGTAGCCGCCCAAGCCGCCCATACCGCGCCCACCCATTCCGCCGCCGAGCAGGGTGACGAACAGCGCGATCACACCAGCACCCAGGGCCATCGACACGGCGCCGACGACGAACCAGGCAATCACGGCGACCACACCGCCCGTGACCAGCGAACCGGGAATCTTCCCAAGTGCCGCGCGAAGCACCCCGCCCACGGCAAGGGCGAGGATGAAGAGCACGGGGGCGTACTGCTGAACACTGCCAATGCTCCTGGCTGGCGCGTTGCTAGGCTCCAGCAAGGGCTCCCCGTCGACGACGCTGATCATCTGCCCGACGCCGGCCGTGATGCCACCGTAGAAGTCCTGCGCCTTGAATCGCGGCAGGATGGTCTCGCTAATGATGCGTTTGCTGGTGAGGTCGTTGAGCGCCCCTTCCAGGCCGTATCCCACCTCGATGCGCATTGCTCGGTCGTCCTTGGCGACGACCAGGATGGCTCCGTCGTCGACCTTCTTGCGTCCGAGCTTCCATTTCTCCGCCACCCGAATGGCGAATTGCTCGACTTCCTCTGGCTTTGTCGTAGCAACCATCAGCACGGCGAGTTGACTGCCCTTTCGGGCTTCGAACGCCGTCAGCGTTTGTTCCAGGGTGGCCTTCTGCTCCGCGGTCAGTGTTCCGGTCTGGTCGGTGACATGTCCCGTGAGGGGGGGAACCGGTACTTGCGCCGCGGCGAGGGCGGACCAGCCGAGCGCGCATGCCAGCAGCAGTGCCTTGACGGTCCCGCGCACCGTCGTGTCGGTGATCACTTGGCCGCCCCTGATGCAGTTCCGGCGGGCTTGGCCGGGGCGGTATCGAAACCGACGCTCGGCGGCTTCGAGATTTCCTTTTCGTTCTCGACTGCGAAGTTGGCCTTCTCCTTGTAGCCCATCACCATCGCGGTGAGGTTGGACGGGAAGGAGCGCACCGTCACGTTGTAGTCCTGCACCGACTTGATGTAGCGGTTGCGCGCCACGGTGATGCGGTTCTCCGTGCCTTCCAGCTGCGCTGACAGGTCGCGGAAGCCTTGGTTCGCACGCAGGTTCGGGTAGTTCTCCGAGACCGCCATCAGCCTCGACAGCGCGCCGGTCAGTTCGCCTTGGGCGGCCTGAAATTTCTGGAACGCGGCGGGGTCGTTGACCAGTTCCGGGGTGGCTTGGATCGACGTGGCCTTCGAGCGAGCTTCGATCACCTTGGTCAGCGTGTCTTGCTCGAACTTCGCCTCCCCCTTGACGGTGGCGACGAGGTTGGGCACCAGATCCGCGCGGCGCTGGTATTGGTTGATGACCTCGGCCCAGCTCGCCTTGACTTGCTCGTCGTTGGTCTGAAAAGTGTTGTAGCCGCAGCCGGTGAGGGTCAGTGCCGCGGTGAGGGTCAGGGCTGTCAGTAGTTTTCTCATGTTCTCTTCTCCAAAGTGTCAGGGTTGATCGGGACTCTGCGCATCTACTTCGAGCCGCAGCGTTCGTTGGGTCGCCACGCAAAGTGGATGTAGATGACAGTGCTCAGCAAGGCAGCGAAGAAGCACCACACCGAGATGAACCAAGTCGCGTAGAAGTAGTAGGCCGCGCCGAACGACAGCAGCGCCAGAGCGCCGAAGACCTTCACGCCTCGAAGCGTGGACAGCAGGGGACTCACGGTGGTCGAGACCAGGTACAGCGTCATCACTGCTGCGGCAAAGAAATGCGGCGAGTCGTACTCGACGTGCAGGCCTGTCGGCCGCGATACCACCGGGAAGGCCACGAGCACGTACAGCAGATAGGCACCTGCAGCGGATCCCGCCAAAACAAGCGCCGTCAGCGTGCGCCGGCGTCCACCGGGCGGCTCGATCATCAGCACAGCCACCGGCAGGTAGACCGGCCACAGCACATGCGAGAAGAACGAATACGCGTGCGTCATCACCGTGTTCAGCAGCGGCGCGTCAGCGCTGAAGGTCAGCCAGATCACGCCCTCGATCAGTTGCTGGATCGCGAACAGCAACGGGATGGAGGCGAACAGCCACTCGCGACGACGCTTCACCGATTTCAGCGTGAGCGCGCCTATCCCGAGCAGCAGTGCACCCGCAGAGAAGCTCGCCGTGGCAGAGAAGCACATCAGGAGACCCCGGCCAAGCCGCTTGGCGTTGCGGGTGCGAGCGCGACTGATGCGCTGCGTGGATACCAGCGGAAGTCACAGTGCTCCGCGCCCGACGCGATCGTGCCGTTTCGCTCGAGTTGCCCGCCCCATGTCTGCGCCAGCGGAAAGTCGAGCCGGCAAAACGTCTGAACGCAAACCTCTGATGCGTTGTGGCTGGCGAAGAACTCGGCGACGGGGCACTTCACGCAATCGAAGGCGATGGCGCCGTCCGGGCTCGAGACATCGCGCCAAGCGTAGCTCGGGGAACCAAAGGGGAAGCTGCGGAACAGATCCGTCGCGAGCTTGAGGCGCTTGCGGGGGTCGCGCGTAAACGCGCTGGCGATCAGCAACGGCGGCTCGGCCATTTGCCGATAGACGCTCCACCCAATGTCGTAGATCAGCCGATGTGATTCCGCCGCGGCGACGCCATGCCGAAGTAGCGTTTCGTGCATCGCGAGAATCAGGGCGGCCGCGTGGGTGCTGAACACCGCGCCCAGCGTGGGCTGGATCGCCACCGTGGGTTCGAGTTCATAGTAGCGAGCCCATGTCTGCTTCATGAGCTCACTGGCCGACACGTCAAGCGTTGTCGTCTTCAGCGCCGCCTCGCCATGCCGTTCGACCAGCGCCTGCCAGAATCCTCCACCTTCCAGTGCACGGCGGACCGTGCTCTCGAGCAGATCGCGCATCTCGCCGAAAACGTCGACGGTTGCCTCCCAGTCCCAGGTCTCGTCGAGCGCCTCCGGCGGCAGCATCTCTCCGAGAAGCAAGAGCTCCGGAGCCAGCTGAGTGAAGCGCCGCCTGAGAAGATCGAGCGACCCGGCACGTGCGGCGTACTCGCGCGCGATGAAGGGCCGGGAAAGCTGCTCGAATCGTGCATCGGGCGCGAGCACGAAGATGAGCGCCTCCGCCGTCGTGAGGGCCTTGGCGTGCAGCATCAGCTCGCTCGGAAAGACGAACCCGTGCTCGTAGCCCGCCATCATCATGTCGAGGTAGACCTTCGTGAAGCTCATCTCGCTCAAGGGGGACGAATAGAACTTCTCGGCGAGTGTCGCGAAGCGAGCGAAGAACGCTTCTTCGTTTGCGCCCGGTAACGGTTGCGTCTGCGCCTTGAAATGGTGAAAGGCGCGCCGGGTCTGGCGCTGGACCACCGCGAACCAATACAGGATGAATCGGTCCCGTTGACGCTCGGTCAACTCCCCGTACATGCCGAAGTCGAGCAGCGTGAAGCTGCCGTCGCGTTGAAAGACGATGTTTCCCGGATGAAGGTCGGCGTGGAACAATCCATCTGAGACGAACATCTGCAGCATGACGTCGACGAGAAGCACGACGAGCCGCTGTTTTTCATCCGCGTCGAGCGACTGGGCGGCCTCATGGAGGCGCAGCCCGTCGACCCAGCTCATTGTCAAGACTCGTTGGCTTGAATGGCTCCAAAAGACGGTCGGAAATTTGACGTCTGCGCGGCCTTGAAAATTTGTACGGAAGCGGTCGATGACGCGGCCTTCCTGCGAGAAGTCCAGCTCCTGAAGCGTGTAGCGACGGAACTCCGCGAGAAACGCCCGCAGGTTGGTCCGCCGCATGCGCCGCGGACACAAGCGATACAGCCACGCCATCCCCGCCTCCATGGCGTCCAGGTCGCGGCAATCGAGGCGTTCGAGATCGGGCATCTGGACCTTGACGGCGACGACGGAGCCGTCCATCAGTGTGGCCCGATGCACCTGCGCCAGCGACGCCGCGGCAACCGGCTCGGCCTCGAATGCGGCGAACAGCTCTTCGACCGGCTTGCCGAGTTCCTTCCTGATCGTGGCGTAAACCACCTGGCGCGGCACCTCAGCGCCGTGCTCCTGAAGGCGGGAGAGTGCGTCCACATAGGCCTGCGGCATCACGTCCGGGCGCGTACTCAGCATCTGACCCAACTTGACGAAGGTCGGGCCCAGCGCCACCAGGCTTGCGGCGAACCGGTCCGGCGCTGCGGTGTCCGAGGTGCCTGGGGAAAATCGGCGCAACGCGCGGTACTGCGGAAGCAACACCAGCAAGACTGAAATCAGGCGCAGGACATTTCGCGTCACACCTGCTTTGCCAGGGATCTGATCTGGCGTGGGGTCTTTGTGATCCATTCAGACGCCCCTCCCACTCGGCACGAGCGAACGAAGGCGCGCATCGCCAAGCGGCGTTTCATCCAGCCAATTGACGATGGTTCTGAGGGCCAGACCGTAGTTGCCGACCTGGCAATGGTTCTGCGCGCACTCACTGCGAGTAAAAAGCCGCGCGGTGATCGAGCGGGCGTTGCCGAGCATCCTTATCTGGTCGTACCACTGCGCCATCGGGACAAAGTGATCTTCGCTTCCGGCCAACAACAAGACATCCTGGGTGATCAACGCCGAGACGTTGCTTGTCCGGAAGCGCACGCTCATTCGAAGGAAGTCAAAGGCAGACCTTGTGCCAGTCACCCGCATGCCTTGCTCGATACCCCACCGAACGACCGGGCTCTTCCGGGCCACTCGCTCGACCACCCCATCCACTGCCTCCGCGGCGTTCAGTCTCAGGAGCACTTTCAGAGAGGCGCGCCGCAGCGTACCGATCTGTCGCAGGATGCTGTCAAGAAAATTGGTGAGAACGTCGTAGGCGACCACACGCGTCACCCGAGGCTCCAGCGCTGCAGCACGCAGTGCCAGACATCCGCCCAGCGACAGACCAACCAGCGCTACCCCCTCGACCTCGAAGTGATCGAGGACCGCACTCACCGGCTTGTGCCAATCTGCGGTCATGGGCAGGCCTGCTTCGTCGAGCGCTCCACCTTGGCCCGGACCATCGAAAGCGATGACGTCGTAGCCGGCATCGCGCAGATAGATGAAAGCGGAAGTCAGCTCCTCGATATAGCTGTCGAATCCACCGAAGAAAACGATCGAGCACTTTGCGCCTGGTGGCTTGAAGCGGTACGCAGGCAGATGGCCCTTGACGGGGCCATCGGCATAGGGCACGGCATGGCACTCGCCCTCCCCAAGGTCGTACACCGACCGTACTGCGACCAAGAATCTCTCCCGGGCGCTCTTTCGGTCAGGATCGGCTGCCTGCATGAAGAATTCCGCGGACCGCCAGTAGAACCCGGCTCTCAGGACGCGGCATTGCTTCGAAGCGCGTTCGGCAAGTGCCAGGAATTCCCGCTTCCAATCGGCATAGGTCACGATTCGCGCAGAGGCCGTCCGCATCTCTTCCAGCATGTCGGGTTCGCCCACCCAACCGAACCAGCGGTTCATCTGGAAGTTCATGCTCGCGTCCGGATGGAGGCTGTGATAGCCGACCGGAAATGTCATGGGCGTCATTGCTGAGCCCGGATGGCGCCGTGGAAACTCACGCGCTTTTGCCCATCGTCGAGCCGAAATGCCTGGCGGCATCGTCGGCCATCTGTTTTGTGCACCAGCGCGCGTAGACGCCGCCGAGCAAACGGCCCAGCCAGGATGCTGGCGCAGTTGCCGGCAAGCTGTAGTCAATGAAAACACGCAGCAGGGACGAATCGCCTTTGGGTGTGAGCTCGAAGCCCATCCTGTAGTGCGACATGACCAGGAGCTTCGGTGTGCCGATGGTCTCCCAGACCTTTCTGGTGGGGACTCGGCGCTCGGTGATCGCCTCTTCCAGCGAGAGCGCAATGCCCAACATGCTTCCATGCATGCGGATTTTCGATCCGACCACGCGGCCATCATCAGCGTCGACGTCTATCGACATGCGCGAGCCCATCATCATCATCGAGGACTCGCCCATGTGCGCCGCCAATGCCTTCGGATCGTCCAAATACGCGAAGACCCGATCGACCGGTGCCTGGGCCAGTGCGATGCTCTCATCGTGAAGAGGAAACGATCGATCAGACATGGCCGCCTTCCAGGATCGGCTCGGGCCGGCTGTGCAGTTCCCACACGAAGTTGCATTCGCCCTTGCCATCCGCAATCCTTCCCCCGAGGAGGCCACGATCGAATGTCATCTCATCCGGCAGATAGGAGTTGAACATCGCGTTGTCGATCTGGCAGACGACCGGCGTCATCTCGGGGATACCGACCGAGATTGCAAATTCATGGAACATGCAACGCGTGATCTTGATTTCGAAGCGCCGCGCCGAGCGCTCGACGACTTCCATCTTGTTCCAGCGAACCAGCCCCGTCCGGTTGTTCTCGATCTCCAACTCCGAGAAGTTCTGAAAGTTGCGCTCCTTGTGAACGGTATCGAACTGCAGGTTCTGGGCGGCCGTGCCGCCGGTCAAAAGAGCGACGCGCATGATCTCGAACGCCCTTTGTTGGCCGAGTTTTCGCCTGAGATTCAGATAGACCCAAACCGGCAACGCGCCGAGGTCGATCAGTTCGCGTGGAAATCGCTTGTCGATCGTTTTCTTGAATCGACCGAGCGTCAGCTTGCAGAGCAGAAGAAACAAGCTCGGGAATCGCAGCTCCTTCCCCAGCATGTGAAGCAAGAGCGGCGTCGTGACCTTCCTCATGTCGAATTCCGGAGTCATGGACACATCCCGACTTCAGTTTGAGATTTACATCAGGGATTGCTACTTCGCCGGCGCCGCAGACGTCGCCGATGGCTTCGGGGTTGCTTTCCCGCCCGATGCTCCAGGCGCCGCTGACTTGCCCGGCTGACGAATGCCTGCCAGCTTGGTGCGCTTCAACATCAGCGCATTGATCGCAACGATCAGGGTGCTGCCCGACATCGACATGGCCGCGACTTCCGGACTCAGCACGAACGGGTACAAGACACCTGCCGCGAGCGGGAATGCGATCGTGTTGTAGCCGACCGCCCACCACAGGTTCTGGTGCATCTTGCGCAAAGTAGCGCGTGACAGTTCGATCGCACCAACGATGTCGTACGGGTCGCTCTTCATCAGCACGACATCGGCGCTGTCCATCGCGACATCGGTGCCGGCGCCGATGGCGAAGCCCACGTTGGCTTGAACCAGCGCCGGTGCGTCGTTGACGCCGTCGCCCACCATTCCGACCTTCTTGCCGGTGGCCTGAAGCTCTTTCACCTTTGCGGCCTTCTGAGCCGGCAGCACGTCGGCCAGTACTGTCTCAATGCCGATGTCCGCAGCGATGCGCTTGGCCGTGGCCGCGTTGTCGCCGGTCAGCATCACCACTTCGATCTTCTGTTCGCGCAGCTTTGCCACTGCCGCCTTGGCCGTGGGCCGGATCGCATCGGCGATCGCGACCAGGCCGATGACGAGGCCAGCCTGGGCCACGTGAACGACCGTGCGGCCGTCGCCTTGAAGGCGCGTCGCCGCGGCCTCCAGACTGCCGAGCGCAAGCTTCTCCGTGTCCATCAGCAGGCGGTTGCCAAGGAACACCGTTCCCGCGGCAGTCTCTGCGCGCGCGCCCATGCCGTCGAGGCTCTCGAAGCCTGTCGGCGCCACGATGTTGAGCTTTGCTGCGCGTCGCACGATCGCCTGCGCCAGCGGGTGGGCGGAACCCTGCTCGACAGCGGCGGCGGCGGTCAGCAGCACGTCCTCAGAGACACCTTCCGCCGTGACGATCTCCACCACCTCGGGTTGACCGACGGTCAGCGTGCCGGTCTTGTCGAACACGATGACATCGAGCTTTGTCGCGTCTTCCAGTGCCGATGCGTTCTTGAACAGGATGCCGTTTGCGGCACCGAGCCCCGTGCTCACCATCACGGCCATCGGGGTGGCCAAGCCCAGTGCGTCCGGGCAAGCGATCACGAAGACCGTGATGGTCATAGTGACCGCGAACAGCAGCGGCTGACCGATCCAGAAGAACCACACCGCGAAGGTCGTCAGGCCGATGGCGATGGCGGCGATCACCAGCCACTGCGCGGCCTTGTCCGCCAGCAGTTGCGCAGGGGCCTTCGAGTTTTGCGCCTGCTGCACCAGCTTCACGATCTGGGCCAGTGCAGAGTCGGCACCGACCTTGGTCGCCTTGTAGCGAAAGCTGCCGCTCTTGTTCATGGTCGCGCCGACCACTGTGGCGCCAGGCCCCTTCGGGACCGGCATAGACTCTCCGGTCAGCATGGACTCATCGACCAGCGACTCACCGGTCTCCACAGTGCCGTCCACAGGAATCTTGTTGCCGGGCCGGATCACGACGATCTCACCGGCCAGCACCTCGGCGGTTGGCACTTCGACTTCCGCGCCATTGCGAATGACGTTGGCCTTGGCTGGCGTCAGGTTCATCAGGGCCTTGATGGCCGACGAGGCACCGGCGCGGGCGCGCATCTCCAGCCAATGGCCGAGCAGGATGAAGACGAGCAGCACGGACACTGCTTCGAAGAACTGCCCACCTTCCTTAAAGAAGAACGTGGATGCGACGCTGAAGAGATACCCGGTGCCGACGCTCAACACGATCAGCGCGGCCATGCCCAGCGTGCCCTTCTTGACGGCGCGCCATGCTGAAACGAAGAACGGCCAACTCGGGTAGAGGACAGCGGCGCTCGAGAAGAAGAACAACCAGAGATTGAGTTCCAGCCCGAACGGCGGTGCCGGCGGCTTGAACATGCCTCCCATCGGGGCATAGATGAAGATCGGCACCGTGAAGACGAAGCAGATCCAGAAGCGGTTGCGCATGTCGCGCACCATCGCCGGCAAGTCCATGCCGTCGTGCCCCATCTCATGGGCCATGTCTGCCGACATGGCGGGCTGGTCGCCCGGCTTCATGTGGCCCTGGTGACCCTCGTGTCCACCGCCCGCGGGTGCCGACGGTGCAGGGACTGCAGTTGCGGCCGCCGCTTTCGGCGCGTTGGCCGCGCCGCTGGCTGGCGGTGCGTCAGATGCCGTCGGACCCTTCTTGTCATCGCCGGCAAAGGTATCGTGCACCCACGTGGTCAGCTTCTCGACCGCACCCGGCTCGGTCGAGTCCCCAGCACCGCTGGCTGCGGGGGGTGTCGGCGGAGGCGCCTCGGCGGAGACACCCGGAGAAGCTTCGGGTGCGGCGACCGGGTCGGCTTTCGGCACTTCCGCTGCTGGCGGCGAAGGCGTCTTCGGCGGAGCTTGCGCCGCTGGCTCCCCAGCACCAACGCTCCCAGTCCTGTCGTTGCCAGCCTGTTCGGGTGGCGGCTCCGTGGCCGGCTGATGCCCGCGTTGCCGTACATCCGACTTGATGTCGGCCACTTCGAGTCGGGTCTCGTCGTAGCGTACCGTGGCACTCTTGGCAGCAAAGTTGACGGTGACGCTTTCGACACCCGGCACTTCGCCGATTCGTTTCTCGACCCCGTCCACGCTTAGTACCGACAGCATGTCGCGCACTTCAATCACACTCGTCTTCATGGCGACTCCAACAAATGGGCTTCACTTCGGCAACAGCGCATGACGGCTGTCCCTAGCCTTTGTCCGGCATGGACATCTTTTCTCCGCCACCGGGGGCGGCGTGCTCGGTAGCCGCAGTCTCCGGTACCGATGGCGCCGCTGCAGGCTGCTCGGCCTTGCCGGGCGCCTTGGCTCCCGTAGCCCAGGAAGCATCTGCTCCTGCCGAGGCAGGTTCGGCAGGTTTGGCGGCGCTGGGCTTCGAGGCAGCGATTGCGTGGGGCGATGCAGAGGCCGCCGGTGCTGCGTGGTCATGGTGGCCATGCCCGCCTGAAGCGGCTGGAGCGGCCTCTTCGTCATACCCGCGCTGACGCACATCCGACTTGATGTCCGCAATATCGAGTCTCGTTTCGTCGTAGCGCACGGTCGCATTGCCCGCAGAAAAATTGACGGTGACGCTTTCGACGCCGGGTACGTCGCCAATTCGCTCTTCAACGCCCTGCACACTCAAAACAGAGAGCATGTCGCGCACTTCTATGACACTTGTTTTCATTGCAATTCCTTGGTTGTCTGGATGCAGGGCTGCTTGTCGTCACCGGCCTTGGTCTCGCGGGCCAGGCTGATGACAGCCGGCTCAGTGCTCGTCTGGCATCTTGTGTTTGACCGGGCGCTCTGGGTCGTCTTGCTCTTCCGGGACCACCATTTCGCAGACCGACACAGGTGCCGCAGCGCCAGCGCGCCAACGCCAGGCCACAGGGAGAAATCGATCGGCCTGGTTCACGATCGTTTGTGTGTTCTGGAATGACACCTTGCAGCCAGACTCCACTTGCATCACGTCGTCGGCCTGCTGCTGGAAGTCACCCGTTTGCTCGTCGTGTTGATGCGGCATGAAGATGCCGAGATCAAATTCCGAAAGCCGTTGCAGCATCGCCTGCACTTCTGGCAGATGAATCGCCGCCTGCGCTCTTCTCAACGCCGGTGGCATTCCGAGCGTGCTGGTCTGTGAAAGATTCGTTGTCGTCATGATCTTCTCCTGCAGTGATGTCATGACCCATTGGGATGGCTAGGTCGTTGCCAAGTCGCCGCGTGCTTCATGGGGCGAGCCAACCGCCCGAAAAGCCTGCTCGTCGCAGACCGTCGGCGATGTACGGACAAGCTCGCATCAAGCGCCACAGCAACCCCGACCGATGGTTCTCGATCATCAGAACGATCGGTCCCTGGTTGAGCCCGAAATGCCAGGGTGACACCCACCACCCATAGGGGTTGCCAGGCTCACCGGGATGCGAAGCGTTGAAGGCCGCCTTGAAGCCGTACGAGTTGAATTGGGTCAGCTTCGCCTGGTGGATGCAGTGGGCCAGGGTCGGCAGCACGATCTCGGGCGCGAACGGCAAAGCTGCGACCACGGCCCACGGCGCCAGGGTGCCGTCGTCGGGCCCGCAGGGCACGCCACGGGCCAGGTAGCCGAAGAACTGGCGCTCGAGTCCGTTGAGCGTCAGCGTGTCGGGGCCGGGGCCTTCGCTCGCCGTGATGCCCCAGCAATGGTCGCCGTAGCCTTCGAACCCTTGCGGGTTGAGGATCGCGTACCGCTGTTGCGCGTACGTGGCGCGGCGACTGTTCTCGAAATAGTCGATGCCCTTGTCGCGCATGTAGGCGTCCTGGATGCCCCGAAAGTCGATCCAGACATGCGAGAGCTGGTGCGTGAACAGCGACGCCGCGTACAGATAGCCTTGTTCGTTGCCCGGGTCGTCACCTGCGTTCCATTGGTAGGTCGAGGCCCAAGCCGCGTAGCTCTGCGCGGCCAACGGATGCGTTGGCGAGCCGAGGCCCAGCACGTACAGCAGCAGCGCCTCGTCGTAGCCTTCCCATCGGTACGGGAGGAAACCGCTCTCCGGCTTCCAGCCGTGGGTGACCGTGGCGCCGCCGTCTTGTGCCCATGCCCAGTCGGCGCGGCGGTAGAGGGCGTCGCCGAGCGCGCGGATCTCGTTCTCTTCGGCGCTGTCGGCGTCGAAGTAGATCGCGGCCGTGAGGGCACCGGCCAGCAGGAACGTGCTGTCGACGGTGGACAGTTCGCACTGCCAGGCGCGCCGACCGGTCTGCATGTCGAGGAAGTGATAGTAGAAGCCTTGGTAGCCGGTGGCATCCGGTTCGGGACCCTGAGGGCTGTTCCAGAAGAAGCGCAGCGTCGTCAGCGTCCGCTCCACGGCTGAAGCCCGAGTCATGAAGCCGCGTTCCACGCTCACCGGGTAGCACGCCAGCGCAAGTCCGGTGGCAGCGATGCTCGCTGGCCAATGCGGTGCCGTCTTGTCGATCACCAGGCCGTTGACCGGATTTGTCTCGTGCAGGAAGTACCCAAAGGTCTCGCGCTGCAACTTCTGCAGCTCGGCGTCGACGCCGGGTTCGGTCGCGTCGGGCTGATGGGGACTGGCGAGCTTCGGCAACGATCGCTCGACAGCCTCAATACTGGCCAGGGTGGCACCCTGTTCGCGCGCTTCGATGCTGCTTGGTTGCATGGTGAGCGCCAGTTCGTCGAGGGTCAGCGCGCCAGCCGCTTGGCGGCGATGCAGTCCGGCGTGAACTCGAAGGCCACGTCCGGGTCGGGCTGCACGACCTTGTTCTTCTTGCCGGCGTAGTGGAGTCGCGACAGGATGTCGCGCATCAGGTTCAAGCGCGCGAGGCGCTTGTCGTCGGCCCGCACGATGTGCCATGGCGCGACAGCGGTGTGCGTTCGCAGCAGCATCGTGTCGCGTGCCTCTGAATACGCCTTCCAGTGCTTGACGGCCACCGCATCGATCGGGCTGCTCTTCCACTGCTTGAGCGGATCGCGCTTGCGTTCCGCGAGACGCCGCGTTTGCTCGTCCTTGCTGACATCGAGGTAATACTTCAACAGCTTGATGCCGGAGTTGACGAGCATCTCCTCGAACTTCGGAACCGAGTTCATGAACTCTTCGTGTTCCGCCTTTGAACAGAAGCCCATCACATGCTCGACGCCGGCGCGGTTGTACCAACTGCGATTGAAGAGAACGAACTCTTCTGCGACCGGGAGCTGAGCCACATAGCGTTCGAAATACCAGCCGCGTCGTTCCCGGTCAGAGGGCTTGCCGAGGGCAACGACACGCGTCTCGCGGGGGCTCAGGTACTCCACGATGCGCTTGATGCCACCATCCTTGCCGGCGGCATCGCGACCTTCGACAAGAACGAGAATCTTGTCGCCGCAGCCGATGAAGTGCCGTTGAAGCTTGACCAGCTCGACCTGCAGCATGTGCAACTGGGCTTCGTAGTCCTCGCGCGAGATGGGAGCCGTCGCCGATCCAGTTCCTGCTGCGGGCGCACCCGACGCGGTGGAAACTGCAGCGGCCACCGCTTCGCGCTCTTCGTCGCGGTGCTTGTGCTTCTTCTTGCTCATGCGCGGGCCTGCTCGCTGTGCGCCGTCGGTCGCGCCTTGGCGGGGTAGCCCAACTGGCTGATGGCCGACTCGATCTGGGCGGGCGTCACGCGGGCGGGATCAGCCACTACCGTGGCCACGCCCGGACTCAGCGAGACCTCGGCGTGGTTGATGCCGTCCAGTTCGCTGAGCGCGCGCTGGACGCTGCTGGTGCAGCCGCCGCAGGTCATGCCGTTGACATCGAAGCTGAGGGTTTGCATGGTGAGTTCTCCTGGTTCAGAGGGTTCAGGCCTTCAGGCGTGTGCTGACATCCGAATTCCGCCAGGCAGGAAAGAAGCGAGGCGTGCGGGCTGCGTAGGCATCGAAGTCGGCGCCGAACTGCTTGCGCATTTCCGCTTCTTCCGTGACCGCGAGTCGCCCGTACATCACGAGCAGGATCGGGAACATCACCAGCGTCAGCAGCGTCGGCCACTGCAGCAGGAATCCCAGCAGGATGAGAACGAAGGCCACGTACTGCGGGTGGCGGATGCGCGCATACGGCCCGGAGGTGGCCAGGGCATTGCGCCGCTGCGCGTGATATGGGACATTCCACGCGCTGGACAACAGATAAAAGCCGAAGCCCAGGAACACATAGCTCGCGATGTGCAGCGCACCGAAGTGCGGGTCACCCTTTTCGCCGAGCAGCGTCGACCACAAGTGGCCGGTGTTGTGCGACATCAGGTCGAGATTCGGGTACTTCGTCTGCAGCCAGCCGGACATCAGATAGATGCTCAGCGGGAAGCCGTACATCTCGACGAAGAGCGCGATGATGAAGGCGGCGAAGGCCCCGAAGGTGCGCCAGTCGCGTGCGGTCTGTGGCTTGAAGAAGCTGAACGCGAACATCAGGAAGATGGCCGAATTGAAGACGACGAGCGCCCAGAGTCCGTAGGCGGGGGCATCGTGGTTCATGGCCGGTCTCCGGTGGGCGGCGTAGGTGACGCCGCCGGCGGCGTGGACATGGGCTTATTACCGTGGTGGTGCCCGTGACCGCCGCCGTGACCACCATGGTCGTGGTGCATGAAGACATGCATCAGCGGACACGACAGCAGCAGCAGGAGCGGCAACGCGCCGAGGAAGTGGGCACGGTGTTCGCTCAGCAGGAAGTACGTCGCGATGCCGCCCATGACGAGCAGGCCGACGGCGTAGCGCGAGCGCCAGAACGGTGGTGGCTCGGCGTCGTGATGGGAAAGTTCGTGATTCATTCGGTCCTCCTGGAGGCGGGTGTGGGTCAACCCGCGAGTCGATTGCGCAGCCACGCGAAGAATGTCCCCGCGAGCAACGCCCAGCCGCTCAGCAACAGCAGCGCGACGAGAAACCCCGACCACGCGAAGGGCTGCGGCTGCACCATGCCGCTGAAGTCCATACCGTGGAAGAGGCTGTTCATGAAGCCGAGGAACGGGCCCGGGGCCAGCACCCAGAGAAGGGCGCACAGCGCGTAGAACACCCCGACGGTGGCGGCCAACGCAATCCCGGTACTTACAGGGCGAGCGGCGGATGTCATGTAGGTGCTCCCGTCACTTCGCCGGCGCAGCGGGCAGACGATCCATCATCATCTGCATCGTGGCCTGCATCATTTCCATGCGCGCCTCCATCGCTTGGTGGCGCGCGGCCATCTCACCCTTCATGCCGCCCATGTCGCCGGGAGACATGCCGTTCATCATGGTCATGCTGTCCTGCATGATCTTCATGTGCTCGACCGTCAGCGCATCCCGCTCAGCGGGTGTTTTCGTGGCCATCATCTTGTCGTGCATCTCGTGCATGGCCTTCATCTGGGAGTCCATGCGTGCCATGTCCGGTCGAGCCTTGCCGGGCATCGCCTTGGAGGCAGGCGCCGAAGCGGCCCCTGCCGGGTGATGGGCCTGATGGTCGTCAGCATCGGCTGCCCAGGAGGGTGTGCCCATGGTCGAGATGGCAAGGGCGAGCGAAAGCGAATGAGCGAGTTTCATTTGGAGATTCCTGATGCGGATGGTCGAGTTGGAAAGCCGGGCGGTCGCCGCCAGGCATCGGTGGGTCGCCTGTTGTCGGGATCGGTCACCGCACCTGGGCGCAGAGCCGAAACGAATGCAGGCGTTGACGCGGACCGCAGCGCACAGGGCTCCGGGTCAGGCGTCATCAGACGGCTACAACGTCAGTCGCGAGTAGCGCAGTCTGAAAGGCGGTCCCACGACGGGGACCAGAAATTCATCGAACCGGCTTGGCGTCGATGCGACCGGGGTTGCCGCATTCCATGCGAAGGCGAGCAGGAGCGCCAGCCCGGGATCGGTCAGATTGACGCCTGTCTGCACCTTGACCTGTGCACTCGAGCCATCGTCGCAGGCTTTCAGGCACGAGTCCTTCGAGGCATCTGCGTCGTCGTCATGGTCATCGTCAACGGCAAGGACATCACCTGGTGTCGCGTCACTGGCATGCTCGTGATGAGCGTTTGCAGAGTGGCCCGCGCCGATATGCGCGTGTTGACCGGGTGTCTCAAGCAGGCAGGCATTCGCCATTCCGGAAGCCAGCGCAAACGCCCACACCAGCATTGCCACGAATGTGGTGTTGCGCTTGGTGCGGCTGTTTGAAAACGGCTTCATGTTCGTGCGATTCGCGTGCGATCAGATCCTACGTAGGCTCCGCCGTCGCGGCTTGATCCGCATCAAATGCAGGCCAGAACGAACGACGCCTCAGGCCGTGCGAATGCGCAACGCGTGTACAACCTGAATGAGCAAAGGAGTAACCCCTTTGGCAGGATGCGCTTGCCCTGAGGCATGCGTCTGTGCGTTGGCGCACGCAGCGTGATTGGCGCAGCATCACCACATCGTCGTCTGTTCGGCCCATGGGCTTTGCGAGGCGCAAGATTGGGGCACCGAATGCGATGCAGCAAAGCAAGAGTAGAACGATCGACATGCAAACACACCCAGGTCATGACGGCCACGCCGTCCACGAACTACCCACGCCACCAGCCCCAGAAGGTCTCAAGGACCCTGTCTGCGGCATGAAGGTGACGAATCAGTCGCCTCATGCTGTGGAACACGACGGCGCGCCCGTCTACTTTTGCAGCCCGGGTTGCATGGCCAAGTTCGCAGCCAATCCAAACCAGTACCTCACCCCGTCCGCCGCAGTCGCCGTGCCGCCGCTCCCGGTGCCAGAGCCGGCAGTGGCCGGTACCTTCTACACCTGCCCGATGCACCCCGAAGTGCGGCAGGATCGTCCCGGCGCGTGTCCCAAATGCGGCATGGCGCTGGAGCCCGAGATGCCCGCGCTGGACGACGGCGAGAGCCCCGAGCTGCTGGACTTCAAGCGGCGGTTCGTCTGGACGCTGCCGTTGACGGTCATCGTCACGGTGCTTGCGATGGCAGGGCATCGCCTGCAATGGTTCGAGATGGCCACGCAGAGCTGGATCGAACTCGTGCTCACGCTGCCCATCGTGCTGTGGGCGGGTTGGCCGTTCTTCGAGCGGGGGGCGCAGTCGGTCGTTCATCGCAGCCCCAACATGTGGACCTTGATCGGGCTGGGAACCTCCGCAGCGTTTGTCTACAGCGTGGTTGCCACGGTGGTGCCAGGTGTGTTTCCTGCATCGTTCGTCTCCATGGGGCGGGTGTCGGTGTATTTCGAGGCTGCCGCTGTGATCATTTCGCTGACCCTGCTCGGCCAGATACTGGAACTCAAGGCGCGTTCGCAGACCTCGGCGGCGATCAAGTCCTTATTGGGGCTCGCGCCCAAGACGGCGCGCCGGATCAACGCCGACGGTGCCGAGGAGGACGTGCCGCTGACCCACGTTCACGTCGGCGATTCGCTTCGCGTTCGCCCCGGTGAGAAGGTGCCCGTCGACGGTGTCGTGCTCGAAGGCAGCAGCGCGGTCGACGAATCGATGCTGACCGGCGAGCCGGTGCCAGTGACCAAGCGTGTCGGTGACAAGTTGATCGGGGCGACCATGAACACCAACGGTGCGCTGGTGATGCGCTCGGAGAAGGTCGGCTCGCAGACCGTGCTCGCCAGCATCGTGCAGATGGTGCTGCAGGCGCAACGGTCGAAGGCGCCGATGCAGCGCATGGCAGACCAGGTGGCTGGCTACTTCGTCGTCACCGTCGTCAGCATCGCGTTGATGACCTTCGTGGTGTGGGGCGTGTTCGGGCCGGAGCCGAGCTGGGTCTACGGCCTGATCAATGCCGTGGCCGTGCTCATCATCGCCTGCCCGTGCGCACTCGGTCTGGCCACGCCGATGTCGATCATGGTCGCGACCGGCAAGGCCGCCACGCAGGGTGTGCTGTTTCGCGATGCGGCGGCGATCGAGAACTTCCGCAAGGTCGACACGCTGATCGTCGACAAGACCGGCA
>ENA-OBIO01000122-OBIO01000122.1-metagenomes-genome-assembly--contig:-NODE-122-length-48213-cov-5.59892_pt1 | contig 48213 bp, 52 predicted proteins | sample MGYA00153383_OBIO01 | MGnify analysis MGYA00153383 | reverse complement strand
CGACAGGGGGTCACTTTTGAGTGGCGAGCGGGGGTCAATTTGTGTGGATTTTCCATACAGGCACTATGACAAAATGTATAGTTGATATTAAGTTGCTTGCTTCTCTTGCTCTGCAATGCATGTGCACTGATGTAGTTATTACACATAATCATCCATCCGGAAATTTGAATCCAAGTGCATGCGATAAATCACTTACTCAAACAATTAAAGATGCATTGAAACTTTTGGATGTTACATTGATGGATCATTTGATAATAACTGCCGATGGATATTATTCTTTTAGTGATGAGGGAATGATGTGATAATTCAATGTTCTTTACCTGTCTCTGATTAATATTGTATTCATTTCTTTTGTCATTATACTCTTCTATCTTTTCCCTATAATATTGATCAGCGATATTCTTCCGCTGTAACTGAAGCCGGTTAGGCAAGAACAAAAAACTGGCTATAATTGCAGTAGCAAACAAACTTTTAAAACAGGTATTTGGCGTTGTAAAAAATGAGTGCTTGTTCGACAGAAATTATTATAAAAAATTAGCCTGATTTATTTGGTTTTCTGCACAGTTCGTGTTGTCGGTAGGCTTTCTTTCTGTCGGAAAGTTGATTTGTAATTTTTTCTTTTGCAAAATCCCATTCGTCGTCTAAAATACTATAATAAGCTGCACTTCGTGAAACACCATTTTCTTTTATTTTGTCTTTTCTCAAAATGCCTTCAAATTGTCCACCAATTTTTTCAATTGCTTTTCTTGAACGCAAATTAGTTGAGTCTGTTTTTATTTGAACTCGTCTTGTTTTTAAAGTGTCAAAACAAAAGTTTAGTAATAATAATTTGCATTCAAAATTTATTTCAGTCCCCCAATATTTCGTTGCAATCCAAGTCCACCCAATTTCTAATTTTTTGTCAGACAAATAAATCTCAAAAAATCTGGTTGAACCTATAATTTTATTTGTCGCTTTGTGGTAAATAACAAATGGATATTGATTTCCCTTCTCTCTTTCTGTCAGAGCAAAATTATATGCAGCGTCAAATGTTTCTCGATTTGAACAGTCCACAGGAATTAGTTCCCAAAGTTTTTTGTCTGATGCAGCTAAATATAATTCCTCAAAGTGTCCTTTTTCTAAGGGTACTAATTCAACAGTCTCTCCTGTCAAAATTGTTGGGTGAATTATCCATTTGTCTGTCATAGTTATAATATTTTTGAAGCCTGACTGCTAAGGGTTTGGGGCTTGGCGAAGGTGGAGATTTTAACTACAAAAGTTGATGCGGGAATCAATGATTTATTAACCACAAATTTGTCTGAGGAGCACTGAACCGCTACTTTTACCAAACCCGTCCTAGCGGTAGTGCTTTTAATCACTATTCTTGTCAATAAGTTGCACCATATTTTTATTAAATGATGAAAGTTTAGTGTCTAATGTAGAAAAAAAATCTAAGTCAGCATTTTCTACTTCAATGATTGCTTTTTGTACAATAACTTCACCATTAGTAGTTAGTCGAATTGTTTTCGCCCTTGTGTCAGTTTCGTGTTCTTGCCTTGTTATAAAGCCCTTCTCTTCTAACCTTCTCAATACTTTTGATACCATCATTCTGTCTGCATTGCTTTGATTGGCAATGTCAACTTGAGTAACTGCATTGTTCTTTTTTGAAAGCCAACCTAATGCAGCCAACAACACAAATTGCGTTTGTGTCAAATCTAATGGGTCTAACACCTTTTTTTGTTTACGCTGCCATAGCATGGTTATTTGTCCAAGCAAGTAACCTGGACTATCATTTGGGCTTTTAAAATGAAATTCAATTTTTTTTGGCATAATGATGTTGAAGTATTTGTGGTAAAATTCTATTAATCTTTGTTGGTAGTTTTAGTTTGTTCCAAAAATGTAATGATGTAGCCGTCAGGGTCTTTTGCCATCAATGTCTTACCAAAAGGTGTATTGTTGATTGTTCCTAAAAGAGTTACACCCTTTTCTGTAAGTTGCTTTTGTAGTTCTTCTATTTTTTCATCAATGGCGAACCAAAGTGAAGATCCAACACCAAGTTCTTTACCGTCTATATTCCCAATGGGTGTTCTTATTGCAAAACTTGCTTCACCTTTGTTGAACTTAAAAACATAGGCATATGGATTGCTCATTTCGGATAATTCAAATCCTAATTCGTTTGTATAGAAGGCTTTTGACACTTCTAGATTTCTTACTTGAAGAGATGCAAAATCTAATTTTCTCATTGTATATATTTTTGTTGTCATAAATATAGTATATATGACAACAAAAAAACAATTATCCTTTTATTCCTTTTTAGATCAATAAAATGATTCCGTTATTTATCAATGAGGTCGATCATAGCATTACCGCTAACGAGAGTTTGTGAAAAAACATCCATGTTTCTCACCAAATATACACACTAAGTAAATACCTAAAATCCAGAATGGTTTTTGTTGATAATGGTTATGCAATTTATAACAGGCAATAGCCGCCATCAAAGTACACTAACAACTTGTGCGCTTAATAGTCAGGCAGGCAACTATAGAAGTTGCAAACAAGCTTTTAAAACAGGTATTTGGAGCGGTAAAAAACGAATGCTTATTCGACAGAAATTATTATAAAAAAATTAGCTGATTTATTTGGTTTTCTGCACTGTTCGTTTAAGGTGAGATCCTATGTATTTTATCGGAAAACTATTGATTTATTAAGAATCGATATGGTTCCATTACTATTTCTTATTTGACATTTAAAAAATGAAACTCTGCTTCCAACAACACAACGATCAAAAAAACGTTTGGGTGCAATTGCACTTCCTTTACCTTGGGGTGAAGTGCTTATGACGTTTCCAAAATTTGCCCCAGAAAAAAATATGGTTCCTGAAACAAAATCTACATCTTCTAATTGCTTCATTATTTCTTCTTTGTTTTGCAATACAACAGGATCAAGTATAGAAGTCGGATTATTAAGAATATTGTAAGAACTCTTCACCCGATTGGTTGTATCATTTGTATTATGACCTACACTTTGTGCCTCTATATGAGTCGAAAAGAAACTAAACACAGTTATAAGCAAGGGCAATGTTAGTTTTGAATTAGTCATATAGTATGATTAATGTTTAATAAAAGGCTTATTTAACGTTTGCACAACGACAGGGCTTTGTGCAGATGTGGCATTAGAATTCATTTCCGCCCGTAACAGCTGCTTAGCTTTTGATAAAGTTAAATAATAAGAACCAATGTTTGGCGATGTTGGTCAAGCCCGAACATAAGCTGCTATGTTGCTACTGATGGTTGCTACAACCTCAAGCCTCACTTGCACAAAACCCACTGTGCTTGTTGCACAACTAAGATACTCACATGATGTGAACACACGAAATTCCAGAGTGATTTTTGTTGTTTATTATACATGCAGGAAAAAAAAGAATACAGCGAAAAATTATTTCTTAATTTTCAGTTGAGCGATAAAGTACCCGAAGATAATTTCTATCGACAGCTAAAATCTGTACTTGATTTAAACTGGCTTTACAAAGCCACTTCAAAATATTATGGTAAAGAAGGACATGAGAGTATAGATCCTGTTGTGTTTTTCAAACTCATACTCATTGGTTATTTAGAAAATCTCGGTAGCGACAGACGTATCATTAACACCGCCACTATGCGGCTCGATATGTTGTTTTTTATTGGCTACGATATAGACGAAGCACTTCCATGGCATTCCACTTTAAGCCGTACCCGCCAGTTATACGGCGATGAAGTATTTAAAAAACTCTTTAAGCAGATCTTACAACAATGTGTAGAAAAAGGTATGGTATCAGGCAGGCGCCAGGCAGTGGACAGTGCACCTGTAAAGGCCAATGCTTCTATGGATAGTTTAACAGAGAAAGAAATATTAGCTGATGGTGATGATTATACAGATGAATTGAATACCAATGATACCACAGAAAAACCTACTGACACAATCAATACAAACAGCGTATCGGCAGCAAGAAAAAAAGTAGTGGACAACCAACACCGTGGCCAGGCCAAAGCGTATAAGGATATGCCAAGTTCAAATAATGAGGAAAGAAAATTTGTAAGCAACCATACCCATAGCAGTATTACTGATCCCGATGCACGCATATCAGTAAAGCCCGGCAAGCCCCGGCAGCTCAACTATCATGCACAGGTAGCAGTAGATACAGCCCACCACGTTATTACCCAAATACAAAGCGACTATGCCAACAAAAAAGACAGTCAGTGTTTGTCCTCACTCTTAAAAAACACCATCGAGAATCTTGCAGAAAATAATTTAACGGTAGAAGAATTATTAGCCGATGGCGGTTATAGCAGTGGTGAAGCCTTACAGGTTTTAGAAGACAATAATATAGAAGGTTACATACCCAACTTTGGTCAGTATAAAAGCGATAGAGCAGGATTTATTTACGATAAAAAAAACGACAAATACACCTGCAGTCAGGGGGTAGATTTGCCCTTCAAAAAAATAAGTACAAGCAGCTTAGGCTACCAAAGAAAATCGTACCGCAGCAGTGCATTGGATTGTGCCAGGTGTCCGCTACGCAGCCAATGCATAGGCAAATCAGATTTTAAAAAAATAGAAGATACCGTAAACAAACCTCTGTACGACCGTATGCATGTAAAGCTGCAAACGCAAAAAGTTAAGCGTATGAAGAAACTCCGCAGCAGCACAGTAGAACCTGTACTTGGCACATTAGTAAATTATTTAGGCATGCGCCGGGTAAATACCCGGGGTATAGCGCAAGCCAATAAATGTATGCTGATGGCCGCCATTGCCAACAACCTAAAAAAACTATTGAAATTTACAACAAGAAAAATGCAAACCAGTCTAGCAGCTATGCAGGTAACTCTACAGGCATTATTTTTACCCAAAAAACCCTTCTCAAACCAATATATTTTTCATTGGTGCCACTTTGTTTAAAACAAAACTCAGGTTGTAATTAAAATTAGCTTGGCTTAAAAGGACTCTAACTGATTCGGAATGTTTTTTAAAATGGTAGTTGTGCATCAGCCACCACTGTTGGCTGCCGTAATTCTTTATTTCATTAAAAACTGTTTCCAATTTCGTTTACCAATTTTTGTTCTATCATCTGTCAAATCAGTTATTTCAAGCATTGAAAATTTACCTTTACCTAATTTCTTAACAAAAATAAATGTAAGGTTTTCCAATGTCCATATAATATAAGTCAAATATGCACTTTCCAACTTCTTTCCATTCATGATTTTTTAATGAATAAACGATTATTGATTTGTAATGGCTCGCACAACTTGAATAGTATTGTCCAATTTCAGAAATCCCATCTTCGTCTGTGTCACCAACAGAAAATAAATTGTTTGGATGACAACAATACGAGTTTGTATTTAAACGTGGTAAGGTTGTGTCAAAAAATACATAAGAGTTTCCATCGTCACAATAATTAAAAGTTGGAACGACGAAAACAGTATCATTGTGTTTGTCATTATTTATATCTCCAATATTTTTAACTTCTTCGAATTCTGATTTTAAAAGTTTGTTTTAATAAGTGATAATTCCACAAGTGTCTCGCTGATATTTTCTCAGGTAACTTTGCATTAAAGATATCTTACCTTTTAGTAAGCTGTCTCCGATAAATTCTATGTTTTTATTAAGTGTCAAACGTAAACTGTCAAAATTTCTGGCGATTAATATTTTTGGATTTTCAATTTTTATGGTTTCAACTTTATGTTCTTTACAGTAAAATAAACAAACACCCAACGTTGTTAAGTGAAGTGTATCTCGAACTTTTGTCACTCTAAAGTATTTAATGTGTCCCTGTATTATGGCAGCCAACGTTAAGGCTTAGCGATGGGCTGGAATTTTATAATGTCAAGCCCGGAACCAAAGATGAAAATTTCTTAAAGATGAAGATAACAACTAAAACTAAATTTATAATGTCCTGCTGGAACTATTTCTGATATTGCTTTGTAGCCGATTGCTATTCCGTCAGCCAGCATATTACCAAACCTATTGTTGTGCGTTCGTACTTCTTCATTCATCTTTCAAGTTATATTCTTTTTGTAACGTATTAATAAGGTTTATTGCATGCTCATTCATTTCCTGTAATCGTACATTATAAAAATCAACAACGCCTGAATAAACCACTATTATATTACCAAACTGAATCAATTTTTCTTTATCATTATTGATTAATCTTACAGACGAATCTTTATCTGTAAAAATTCTTAGGACTGGATTAGCTGCTCCAAAACTCCAAAAACGTTGAAAATTAAAAAGCTGATCTGCAATATCAACTGATTTGTTCTGATATAATTCATAATAAGCTTGTTGGTCAAATAGTTTCTTCGCCACATCATCATATAAAATAATACTGTCGGCAGCCCCTTTTTTTCTAATCAAACGCATGCCTCCCGCACTTTTAAGTTGTTGAATAGTTCGTTCAATAGGGTTTATAAAAGCAGGATGAGTTAACCCAAATCTATAAAGCCTGTACATTTTAGCATCCATATTTTTATGAGCATCATAATTTAAACAAAGTGCTGCAAGCGAGTCGAGATAAGTTACTCTGTGATTATTTAATTCAATAGCTTGCCGCATATTTGCTGTATCTGTTTTGGCATCTTCAATCATTGAAATGATATATTCTTTTTCTTTTGAATTATCAGTAATATTTTCCCTGATATTTTCTGCAAAAAAGCCAAGCATTACCGCAAAAAATATCATTAAGCCTTCAAGTAAATATTCTTTGAAGTTTTTCTTCTCTACTTGCGGATGATGATGTACTTCCATATTTTCAGTTGCTTTTTCAGTATTAGCTAAATCAGTTGTAGCATTGTTAATCTCCGAAGTCTTTTCAGCTTCTATCTCTGGGAGCGGCTCTGTCGGCTCTTCATCAGTCATGTCTGGCATTTATTTTAGTTTGGTAAACAGAAAAAAATTATCAATTCTTTGTTACAAATAGTTGTTTGTTCCTTTACCCGACAGATTATTTTATGCATAATTCTAGTCCGCCCAGCAACGACATTTTTTATTCATTCGGATATTCTTTATTTAAAAAACCAATCAGTCTTTCTGCTCTATGTTTTTGATTTATCATATAATATCTGCTAAAATCATTGATACCTAGAAGTCTAAAGAGGTGACCAAAAAAACGCTGCTGATCTTTTTTATCAGTTGAGATCGTCGGTAAGTTCTTGTTCTTCCATAGAATCTCATTTTCAATTCCTAGTAATCCAAAATCCGGTTGCTGCCTGTAACTACTATCTCTAAAGACCGATACATCTAATATATTATACGCTTCATTCCAATAGTCATTATAAGTCTTTAGATATAGTTCGTTATGTCTAACAATTTCTTTATTGTAATAATCATAGGATATTATTGAATCGGATACACTTTTTTTAATAAGTCGTAGGGCTCCTCCATTTTTTAGTTGGGTGATTGTTGCATCAGATGGAGTAAATATATAATAGCCGAGCCCTTTACCAAAATAGGTATATACTTTTTTTATGTTTTCTGAATTAACTAAGTCAGCATTTCTCATTATTAATAGACTATCACACATTGATTGTTTTATCAAGTTCCTTTTAATCTGTTTGTTTAATAATGTAGTATCAGTTGTAAGATCTTGAATGAGTTCCTTTATGTACTGGTGCTCATGATGTTTTTCCACCCTGCTTTCTCTGATATTCTCGGCAACAAAGCCAAGGAAAACAGCCAGGAAAAGCATTGTAAATTCAAGTATGTATTCAAACCATTTTTTGGTATGTGTTACATGGTGAGGATGTTTGTGTACTTCCATATTTTCAATTTCTGTTGTTGTGTTTAAAGTTTCCTTTTCATTTACAAGTGGTTTAGGCGTTTCTCCCGTTTGTATATTTTCATCGGGCAATTGTTCTTCGGGCGGTTGTCCTTGTTCACTCATTTTCTAAATTATATTCTTTGTTAAGTAATGCAATTAATCCGGTAGCTAGCGATAATTGTTTTTTAAGCAGCGGCATATATTGCGTGCTTCCTGTATTAAGTAGGTTAGAGCATATATCAATAAACTCTACAAGATCTCCATCATTATAAATCGCCTTTATGGGCAGATTATTTATTGATGTATCAGGTACATGTACGCCGGCATAACCAGAGTTTTTATAATGGGGAATATACCAATTAAATATTTTATATCCTATCTCTCTATGCTTTTGCCGAGTGTTTTCAAAACGGTCATGTATTTCTTTAAGCCTTATCTGGTTGTCCCAATAATCTAAAATAGAGTCGGTAACATTTACATGGTTTATCAACCGTATAGAGCCGGTACCTTTTAATTGTGATGCTGCACGATCGTTAAAAACAATATCAATGCTTAATCCGGAAAAAAGCGTCAGCTGCGCCAAATAAGAATCATTTTGTGTCTTCAGTTGGTTTTTTGCAAACAGAACAATTAAACTGTCGGTCCTAACAATATCGGTCTGCAAACGCCTAATACTGTAATATAATGCAGCCGTATCTTTTTTCAAATCATCCCTAAGTAAATGAATATATTGTTTCTCTTTTTCTCTGTCAGAAATATGCTCTCTTATATTCTCTGCAATAAAACCCATCGTTACTGCAAGGAATATCATTAAACCTTCCAATAAATATTCTTTTAAATTTTTCTTTTCTACCTGTGGGTGATGGTGTACTTCCATTGTTTCAGTTTCTGGTTTGGGATTTGTAGTCACTGGTTGTCCAATTACTTCAATAGCACGCATTTCAGCCAAAGGGATAATTATTTCGGGCGGACTCTCGGGCTTATTGTCTTCGTATGCTTGCTGTATGTTTTCTTCGTTACTCATGTTCCAGGTGGTATTCTTTTTGCAAAAAAATAATCAGCCGTTTAGCCTGAATGGAAGCCTGTGTTGCACGTTGGTTCATCAATTTTAAAATTCCAAAATAATACTGTTCGTGCATAAGTATATCATTGATATCAGCTTTAGTTAAACCCGTTAATAATAAATTAGCTTGCATATTTTCTAAACTATCTTCTTTGACTATTTTATAAAAAATATTTGCACTAAATATTTTGCTATTAGAATTAATCACTTCACCGAGACGTTCTTTCTGAAGATCCGACCAATATTCAAATTTTTTCGTCCACAAATAATAAGCCCCAACACTATCGGCTATTGCTTGTTTATGAATCAATCTTAAACCACCACTACCTTTCATCTGTTCAAAGGTTTTAGAATCGGGTGAAATTAGGCTAGAACCCATAGTTAGCCGTCTGGCCATTATGTATACTTTACCTATATCGCCCTGTTCACTCGTTAGATTTTGAAATATAGTATCAATCATTTGGCTGTATCGATTATTGAAACGGATAGATGAATCATATAACGCTATGTCACTTTTCAGATCACCAGTTAATGACAGTACATAATCATGCAGTCTTTCTTTGTCAGTGATTTTCTCACGGATGTTTTCGGCAATAAATCCCATGGTTACTGCTAAAAATATCATTAAGCCTTCCAATAAATATTCCTTCCAAGGTTTTGGTTTATGGTGTAGGTCGGGGTGGTGATGGACTTCCATATTTTCAGATTCTTGTTTTGGGTTAATAGTCTCTGTGTCAGCAGTAGGAGTAATTTCGTTAAGAGGATTTTCCGATTGGGTATTTGTCGAATGATCAAGATGTTCTTCGTCTGTATTGTCTGCCATTTATTTTTAGTTGGTTAAGTTATTAGAGTGTTCTATTGCACACAACGAGAGTTTGTGAAAAAAGATCACTATCGCTAGCTAAATATAAACAATAAATAAATACGTAAAACTAGGCACGTTTGCAACACGAGAGCATCTGCCTATGGGTCTGAGGTCTTTAATGAATATGTTAGTCTATTTAGGTAAAAAACGCAGTGGTGTATATGAAAAAAAAGGAAAAAACAAAAAACTGGCAATAATAGCAGTTGCAAACAAACTTTTAAAACAGGTATTTAACGTTGTAAAAAAATGAGTGCTTGTTCGACAGAAATTATTATAAAAAATTAGCCTGATTTATTTGGTTTTCTGCACAGTTCGTGTTACCTGCATAGCCTTCATTTGGGTATTTGCTTTATGCCTTGTCTATTTTTACGGATGTCATAGTTAGTGAACCACCGACTGCTTTGTCATTAAACAAACTGACTTTTTCGTTTTCCTCCTTCAATGCCAAGGTGTAAAGCAAGGGAAGGTAATGGTCAGGTGAAGGAATTGCCAGATCAAAAGCCTTGCCTTGAGATTTATAGTTAATCAGGTTTTGATGATCCCCTTCCAAAATATATTTATTCATTTTTTCTTTTGCTTCCAATGCCCAATCGTATCCGTAATTATCGGTATTTAATTTCTCCCAGGCAACCATTCGAAGATTATGTACCATATTGCCACTGCCGATAATTAAAACCCCTTTTTTGCGGAGCGATGAAAGTTCTTTTGCCAAATCATAGTGATATTGTGGTGTTTGTGTATAATCCAAACTCATTTGTATTACAGGAACATCTGCATCTGGATACAGATGTTTGATAACACTCCATGCTCCATGATCAAGTCCCCATTTATCATCTAACCCGACATCGGTTTTTGTTACAAGCTTTTTGGTTTCTTTTGCTAATTCGGGATTTCCCGGAGCTGGATATTGCACATCAAACAATGCTTTCGGAAATCCACCAAAATCATGAATAGTTTGAGGTTTTTCCATAGCCGTTACAAATGTGCCTTTTGTTTCCCAATGTGCCGATATACAAAGGATGGCATTGGGTTTAACCATTGTATTCCCCAGTTCCTTGAACGATTTTACAAATTCATTTTCCTCAATGGCGTTCATCGGGCTGCCGTGCCCAAGAAACAGCACAGGCATTTGCGCTGTGCTGTTCATGGGGTTGGTTATCTTTTCAAGCTCTTTCAATTTCATTGTTGTTCCTGATGCCATACTTGTTACTGCTAAAGTTTGAATAAATGATTTTCTATTCGTCACATAATATTTATAATGCTTGTTTCACAAACTGAACTTCGGCACTTATTTTTACTTCTTCGCTTATCAATACTCCACCTGTTTCCAATGCTGCATTCCAATTCAATCCCCAATCTTTACGATTAATTTTTCCGGTAAGAGAAAAGCCTGCTTTTTCATTACCCCAGGGATCCTTGTTGATGCCGCCAAACTCTACATCAAATTTCACTTCTTTGCTGATGCCCTTAATGGTAAGGTTGCCAACAAGTTTGTAATTATCATCATCAACCTTTTTAAAAGATGTTCCTTCAAAGCTGAGTGTTGGATAGTTCTCTACTTCAAAGAAATCGGCACTTTTTAAATGTTTATCACGGTTGTCGTCGTTGGTGAAGATGGATGTAGCATCAATGCTGGCATTGATTTTTGCTTTTGTAAAATCTTCGCCGTCGATTTCGGCTTCAAATTTTCTGAAAGTTCCTTTTACATTGGTGATCATCAGGTGCTTTACCTTAAAGTTTAATTCGCTATGCGTTGGGTCTGCTACCCATTTCGTTTTTGTAGCTGATAATATTGTTTCCATTTTAATTTATTTTAATAGTTTTTTAATTATTTAACCAACCCAAGTTGATTCATATAGGTCTTGTTGTCCCAGTATAAATATTCTTCGATCATTACCCCATCTTTCCAGACACCAATAGTAGCCATAGGTAATTTGAAAGCTTTGCCGGTGGGCTGTATAAAATTTCCGTTTCCTATAGGCATTGGTTTGGTAAAAGTGCCTTCCATAATACCGGTTACAGCAGTATAGTTTCCTGAACCAAAACGGATGGGATGTTCTTTAATTCTTGTATCAGGGGCATACACAAACATGGCTTTAAGGTCTTCGATATGTTTGTCAAGGCCAGTAGTGAAATGGCCGTCGGGCCAGTTTACTTTAATGTCTTTTGCATGACTTTCGTGGAATCTTGTCCATTCCTGATTGGTGAAAATGGTGAAATCCAGTGTATCGAATGTAATCAGGTTTTTTGAAATGGTTTCATTACCTGACGTCAGGGTTGCAATTTGATTTCTTAACGAATCAATTTCGGCCTGACTTGTTGAACCGGCTCTGCTGTTGCTTGAACAACTGCTGAAGACGATTATTGCTGCTGTAATAAATAATGCTGCAAGTGATTTGGTGTTTGTTACTTGTTTCATCTTATAATTTTTTTGTTTTATAGTTAATTACCATATTTACAATACAAAGGTGCATCCAATACATGGTGGTATGGTTACACTTTTGAGTAAACCTGTTGTACTTTTAGGAAAGAAGGGCTGACATCTGCTTGCGAAAGTCGGTGGGAGTTAGTCCGGTTTTTTTTGTAAATACACGGGTAAAATAAGATTTCTCGTTGTAGCCCAATTCATAGCCTATTTCAGAAATTGAGAGATCGCTATTGATGAGTAATTGACGGGCTTCAATCAGTTTTCTTGTTTCTACAATATCTGAAACACTTTTATCAAAAATAGACTGGCAAATCAGATTCAGATTCCGTACTGACATATTCAATTTGTCAGCATAAAACCCAACGCCTTCCGGTCGCTTGTAATTCTGCTCTAGTATTTTCAAAAAATTATTGAACGATATTAATTGCTTATTAGATGAATCGCTTTCTTGCCTGAACCGTTGTTTACCTTCAGCCTCTAATTTGGATAATAATGCCAGCAGTAAATGTTTGATCATGGTAAAGTCGGGCTGTTGCAGTTTATACTCATTCAGCATCATTTCACAAATCGCATTCAACTGGCTTAAACAAGCATCTGATTCAAAAGGATAATTAATATTATCCAGGAAATTTGAATAAAAATGAAACCGGCTTTGAGGAATAAATTCATTTTTATACCTCAACGCCCAACCTTCTGTATTCGTGTCAGGTAGAAACTGATGAATTTTTCCTTCTGCAACATAAATTATCAGTGGCGCCGTAATGGTTTCCTTATTAAAATCTATAAAATGCTGTGGACTTCCCTTGGAAACTATAATTATTTCTTCATGGTCATGTCGGTGAGGCTTTGAAGGAGCATCCGCATACTGCCTGCTTAATTCAGGAGTTAATTTAAGTATGTCGAAGGAGTCTGTCATGCAGGATAAAGATACATCAATAAGAGTCCCTTGATATGTCTGTCGAATAAAAGTAATGTCGCCAATAGGCTTGCAGGTAACACAATATTATATTAAAATAATGTATTTTCATAATATTCAATCTGCTAGTAATCAACTTTTGAAGAATATATTTTCAATTGTTGTTTTATTATAACCTTCTTTTAAATCGATAGCGACAATATTATTTGCAAGTTATAAATAAGTATTTTATAAAATTATAGTTATGGAAGTTTTTGAGCTACGTTTATTGTAAAAAGAATGCAGTGGGCTCTCAATATTTATTAAAATTTTCTTTATACTTCAAAGAAACTATAAAAACTTAGTTACTTTGATATTCCTATTTTTTCAGCATCGATAAAAATTTATTATGGAATTTATTGGTTGTTCTGAAATGGTAATAGAAAGCTACTTTACTTTTCTGGATAATTTTTATTCTTGATTTATCCATTGTTTGCAATTATATTTTTTAGTGCAGTCTTATATGCAATTCGCCTTGCGGTCGAATTTATATTATGACAGTCAATACTGTGCCTGGTAATTTTTGTATAATAGTTATATCTATCCCCTTTAAAGAATCAAATTATTTAAGCGTCAATCTCTTTTCTTTTGTACACCCATTTCTTACCAATCTTAGTGGCTGGCATATTGCCACACAAAGTCCATCTTCTTAAAGTGAGTGGAGAGATATTAAGCAATAACGCTGCTTCATTTAATGTCAACAACATTTTAGAATTAAGGATTCTGATTTCTTCTTCCGTTACTAAACATTTAGGTCTCTTCTTAATGACTGTTTGCAAGTCAACTTCTGCAATCTTTTCGTTTCTTATTTTAAGTTTATACAAACGCTTTGCACAATTATCTGAACATGTTTTTGATGTAGTCTTCTTTGCAATAAACTATTTACTGCACATCTCACATATTTTTACAACTCGGATATTACTGCTCATATATTTGTAAGGTTTAGATGATTCAGTGTGTCGTTTCGAATCATACCGTATCATTGAGTATCATACCGTAACATTTCTCACGATTGATAACATAACCTTACTACAAATTTTTATTAGTAACCAGATTAACAACAAGAAAAAGCATACAAAGAGCAAGTAAAACAATACTAAAAGCAGATTGCACTTTTCTAAGAAGGTGGCAATGAGACTAAAAGCAACTAAAAGTGTACTAAAAGCAACAAAGAGTTTGTACGGTCATTTTCCGATACAAAATTTGCTAAAAATAAAGTCCAGCTTATCTTCATTTGTAACCTCTCCGGTTATTTCACCCAAATCATAAAGAGCAGTTCTTATGTCAGATGATAAAAGATCCCCTGAAACATTTGCATCAAGTCCATCCTTAATTGCAGAGAGCGAATTAGAAATATTTTTAAGCGATGCAAGGTGGCGAGTGTTGGTGATAATATTGTTTTCAGCATAATTATTTGCATGAACAGTGGCAGCAAAAATGACCTGCTTTAGCTCATCAATTCCTTCATTGTTCTTAGCAGAAATATAGAGAATATCTTCACTTAAATATTTTTTTTCACTTAGTTTAATATCTGATTTATTTCCAACAAAAATGTATTTTATATTTTCTTTTTCAAACACGGATTGTTGTGTTTTTAAACTATTGTCAGTTTCAGTGTTTACATCAAAAATATACAATACAATATCTGCAGACCGCATTTTACCCAAGCTTTTTTCAATCCCAAAATTCTCAATAACATCACCGGAATCTTCTCTGATACCTGCCGTATCTATGAGTCTAAATAGTATGCCGTTGATGTTTATTATTTCTTCTATCGTGTCTCTTGTTGTGCCTGCAATTGCAGAAACAATCGCTCTTTCTTCGTTCAACAAAACGTTCAGCAATGTAGATTTACCTGCATTGGGTTTACCAATTATTGCAACACTTACACCGTTTTTAATAACATTACCCAGCGTAAAAGATGCTATCAGTCTATTTACAGAAAAATGTATTTGTTTAATGAGCGCATAAAATTTTTCTCTGTCTGCAAACTCTACATCTTCTGTTGAAAAGTCTAGTTCCAGTTCTATCAATGCTGAAAAACTTATGAGCTGTTCCCGCATATTACTCAACTCATGTGAAAAACCACCACGTATATTATGTAATGCTGCCTTTTGTGAAGCTTCGGTATTTGCAGCAATAATGTCTGCCACAGCTTCTGCCTGAGTAAGATCCATTTTGCCGTTTAAAAAAGCCCGTTGTGTAAACTCTCCGGCCCTTGCAAGCCTTGCTCCTCTTGCTATACAGGCTTCCAGTATCTGTTGTTGCACAAACGTACTTCCATGGCAACTTATTTCAATAGTATCTTCTCCGGTAAAACTTTTTGGACCTTTAAACAATGCAAGTACCACTTCATCCAATGCTTTTTCTCCGTCTTTTAACATGCCTACATGCAACGTATGTGTGTGTTGACTAGCTATGTTTTTTGATGAAAAAAGCAAACTTCCTATATTGAAAGTATCTTTGCCTGATAACCTGATTACTGCTATTGCTCCTATACCCGGCGGGGTTGCCACTGCAACAATTGTATCATCCCAGCCGGTTAATTTATTCATCATAAAACGAAGGTAATAAAAAGGCTTTCTTTAAAATTAAAGGCGACAAACTAAATACTACTGCTTTAATTTAATTTCATCTGCGGCATTTATTTTATCTAAATAATATCTTTTATACAGGCAAATATTGCTTTCATCTATAATGTTGATAAGGTTTTTAAAAGTTGATGCAGCTCCCGGTTTTATAACTAATATGACTTCTCTATGCAGTTGAGCAACCCGCTTCTTTTTGTTAATAAGCAAAGTCCTTAGACCTTCAGCACCGTATGAAGTGGTTTTAAATACTCCATTCTTACCTGACCCTTCGTAATAAAAAAGCATATTATTTCCCGCAGGCAACAAGGTTATTACACAACGCTCACAAATATCATCATTTGCATCAATGCTTTCTTTTGGTGAAACCATTGCCATAGCTTTTGTTGTACTTATAGTTGTAGTAAAACGAAAAAAGTAATCAATAAAAAACCAAGATCTACCATTGGAGTAAGATCTATCCTTGTGCTTTTCTTTATAAGCTGTTTACCTTTTGTTTGCTTTGGGCTATTTAATATTTCTGCCATAAATAATGTTTTTTAATAAGATGAAACTGCTTGTTCATTCCATATTATTTATTCAGATATTTTGTAATACAAATAGGTTCGCTTTTTTACATTTTCCTAAGAAAAAAACATAAAAAAAGCCTTCGCTCTTGCGAAGGCTTAAAATAAAATTTAAACATTATTACTCTTCCGCTACTTTAAAAGTAATCGGCTGTCTGCGGTAAGCTTTTACTACATTACCGTTTTGTTGGGCAGGTGTCCATCTTGGTGCTTTTTTTATCGCCCTTACTGCTTCGTTTTCCATGCCATAACCTACACTTGTTTCAGGTGTTATATCACTTACACTTCCATCTTTGGCTACAATGAATCTTACTACAACTGTGTATGTTCCTGTTGGTGCGCTGTTGTCTGTTGCAACCTGACCATTGAGGTTTCTTTCTAAAAACTTTTTCCATGCGCCGGTACCTCCAGGGTATTCTGCTTCAATTTCAACCTTTGTAAAAACCTTGTCTTCTTCAACCGCTTTTACAGGAACCTCTACGACCTGAGTACCCTTGTCCTCTACTGGTGCCTGCACAACCTGCTTGGTGTTGTCAGACTCAACAGTTTTTGTACTTATTACAGCGTCAGGCTCAATTTCCTTTATTACTTCATCTTTTTTAACCAATTCATCTTTTACAATCTTTGGAGGTGTAAACTGAATTTGCTTAATCTCAGGTGGCGGTGGCGGTGTTGGAGGTGGTGGCGGTGGTGGCGGTGGTGGTGGTTCATCCTTTTTAACTTCAACCATTTGCGTATCCACAACTGTTAATGCGTCTTTAGCATTTTTTGCGCTAATAAAACCTGCAAGCAGGATGCCACCTACAACAAGTATCAACAAAGCACCAACTGCTATGAGAGCTTTACCCATACGGCTGTTGTAAGTTTTCCTTAACTGGTAGGCCCCGTATGCTTTGTTCTTGCCATCAAATATAATGTCAAGAATATCGGCATCTAAAATTTTATTTGCTTCCATTACAAACTTTTTTTATAAATTAGATTCTAAAATAAACGGATTCCATAAAATTATTTTATGCCGTTTGCTGCTTCAGTTGCTGCTATTAATTTTTTTTCTGTTTCAGATATTTTATCTTCTGCATAATGCCCCGGTGGTATACCACTTATGGTCATCTCGTCCAGAATATTTATAGCATTTTTAAAGGTAGATTTATCATCTGACTTTATCACGTACATTAAATCTCCTATCGGTGTGGCTTTTTTCTTAGTTACAATAATATCTCTGATCGCCTTAAAACTTGTACTCTTAAACTGTTCAGATATTTTTAAAGGATCTAGCTGACCGAAATAGTAATAAACCTGATCTGCTTTTCCTAAAAGAATAGTCATTGCACCGGACTCTTTTACTTTTATCTGCTCATCTTTACTGTCCTTTGGCTCATTCATATTCATGGCTGTTGCCTGGCTCATTGTTGTAGTAAATACAAAGAATGTAATGAGCAGAAAGCCAAGATCCACCATCGGAGTAAGATCTACTCTTGTTGATTTTTTTACCGCTTTTTTTACGCCGGGTCCTTTTTTATGTCCGCCACCCGACGAGGTATCCATTTCTGCCATGTCAGTATTTTTTTAAATTAATTAATTTGCTTTTGTAGTTGGACTAATTGAAAGCTCAGATCCTACAGGAGGTGCCGCACCATTGGTAACAATTCTAAACTTATAGATCTCGTTCTTTTTAAAAGCTTCTTTTATGTTTTTAAAAACAGGATACAAAGCATCGTTATCTCCTTTAACCAGCAGCATTTCTTGTAAGGCTTTCATATCTCCACCTGCATATACATTACTCACACTTCTTATCCAGTCAACCATTTCATTGTTTGTACTGTCTGTTGGTATACCCGGCATTTTTGCAGGATCTATATCAACACCTTGTGCAAGACTATTTTTAATTTGGCCAAGAGGTTGACCAATGAAACCCTGTTTACCCCATTTCTGCAATTCAGCAGGTGATAGGCCTAAACCTTTGGTTAAATTTACGTTTGCAAGAATGTCCGCTTTCTTTGTATCATCTCCCAGCATTAAAAATGTACGGCCATCTTTTGTTAGTGTTACGAGTATGGCTTTATCAGGCGCTACCTTACTCGAAACAGAGTTAGGTATTTGTACAGCCAACACTTCAGGTGGTTTTTGCTTCGTTGCCAATATAAAGAACGACAACAAAAGAAACGCCACATCGCACATAGCTGTCATATCTACAGCTGTACTTTTTCTTGGTATTTTAACTTTTGGCATTTATAAAAAATTTAAGGGTTACTTGTTTCAATTTTTCAGTGAAACATCCATTTGCTGGTACCTACATGATTTGTCTTGTAGTCACACATTTATTAGATGCAACTGTTGCATTTTTCCATACAATTATTTGTATAAAGATGCAAATGATTGAGTTAAAGTAAATCCCGACTCATCAATGCCGTAAGTAATACCATCAATTTTGGTAGTGAAAATATTATAGAAAATAATAGCTAATGCAGATGTACCAATACCCAATGCAGTATTGTACAATGCCTCAGATATACCTTGAGAAAGTTTACCTGCAGCAGCACCACCACCACTATCTTCACCTAATGCAGAGAAAGAACGTATCATACCCATTACCGTTCCAAGCAATCCTAGCAAAGTTGCTACAGATGCAATTGTTGATAAGAATACCAAATTCTTTTCAAGCATTGGTAACTCAAGAGAAGTAGCTTCTTCAACTTCTTTTTGTATAGCCATTACTTTTTGATCTGTACTTAGTTCATTGTTATTCATCATGTCTTTGTAACGGTGAAGACCGGCTTTCATTACATTACCAACACTTCCTTTTTGCTTATCGCATTCTGTTAATGCAGCATCTACGTTTTTATTTGCAAGATGATATTGTACTTTGCGGATAAAATCTGCATTGCTTGATGTACCACCTGCTTTTGCTATGGTAAGAAATCGTTCAATCACAAAAGTTAATACTGTCAACAGACATCCAATAAGAATAGGCACAATTATACCGCCTTGGTACATCTTATACAAACTACCTGTCGCACCATCTCTGTCCGGCCAGAAGCCATTTCCTGATGCGGTTTTAAAATGAGATGCATCTCCCAAAAGAAAACGCCAGATTATATAACCAATAAGGATACATAATGTTGGAGCCAACCACGAAATAGAGTTGGCTGATTTTTTTGCCTGTACGGATGTTACCGGTTTAACTGTTGCAGTTGGTCTAACGTCTGCCATAAAATTCAAGTTTTTAGAAAGTGAAATTTAAAAAATTATTGATGAATTAAGCAATTAAAGCATTATTAAAAATACTTTCCGATTTATACGGAACGCACAAGTTAATAAAATAATTGAAAGTATTTCTACGCAATAAAAATATTTTATTTTTGGGGAAATAAAAACATTTTCTTCTTAAATAATTATTGACTGGTAAAATTTTAGGGGAAAAAGGAAAAATTATCTTACTGGGAAAATAAAAATATTTGAGCTGATTAATTGGATCTTAAGGAGTTTACTCAAAAAATTACTTCGTTAAAATACCCAAAACAATAGCATAAAATTTTAATAAACCGTAGATGTTTATTAGTCAAATAGTTTGAGGATTTTTAATTACCGCAGAAAGATCTTGTTGAACAAATTATTTTAAAATTTCCGTTTTTTAAAAAACCTCTGCAAATTCCGAAAGATTTAGGATATTATTTATTTTAAACCTAAAATAAAATATGCCAATTTTAAAGAAAAAAATCTGTTTGAATCTGCTAAAATCTTTGCGCCTTTTTGTATTATTCCTTGGTTAATCTAACCAGATTTTCAAGAATAAAACAGCAGAAGATTTTTATTAAAACTCCTCAGTAAACAAAATTATTATTCATAGCGAAGCGCCACTATAGGATCCAGCTTGCTTGCCTTAACAGCAGGTATCAGCCCTGCAAGCAAACCCACAGCAGTACACACAACAACCGCAATGCCAACCCACATCCACGGCACCACAAAACCTGTCTTTAATAAAACAGCAACAATATTTCCAACCAGTATTCCCATTACAATTCCTGCAAAAGCACCCATTAAACTTATCAATACACTTTCATATAAAAACTGCGATCGTATATCTTTTCGGGTAGCCCCTAATGCTTTCGTTAATCCAATTTCTTTTGTGCGTTCATTTACTGCCACGAGCATGATATTCATGAGCCCAATAGCTGCCCCAATTAATGTTATAAATGCAATACCGATCGTACCCTTTTCTAAAAAGCCAAGGTTGGTTAAAAGTGACTGTGCAATGCTGTCACTTTTGTCTATAAAAAAGTTTTCATCATCTGTTACAGCCAGTTTTCTTATGGGTCTAAATGTGGCAGTAGCCTCACCCACAGCCATATCCATCAGTTTTAAATCAGGCACCATTACAGCAACCGTGTAAGAAGATGTGAGTGTTGCATATTGCCTGCGGATATTATTTACAGTGGTAATAACAATGCGGCTTGTATTAAAAAATGCGCTGCTTGTTTTCTCATCCAACACGGCAATTATTCTGTAAGGAATATGGTCTACATTTATCACAGCATCTACTGCTTTGGCATTGTTATCAGCAAATAATTTTTGTGCAACACCACTGCCTATCATACATACATTTCTCCCTGCTTCAATTTCGGTTGCTGTAAAATTTCTACCGTAGGCAATTGTAAAACCGTTAAGCTCCAGGTAGTTTTCATCTCCACCGGTAACGTTTACATCCGGGTTTGTTTTTTTTGAAGGAGAATTTACAACAATATTATTTGCTCCCCGCAAAGCTATGCCCACCTTTGTTCCAGGAAAATTATATTGCTCTTTAAATGCTTTGGCTTCTTCATAAGTTATGGGAATACCGTTGTTAGATTTTTTTTCTTTAAGCCCTGCCTTTGTCTTTGTTGTTGCAGGTCTTCTACCTCCACCACCAAAATTAATTCCCCTGTCTTTATACCTTATTCCAAAAGCATTGGCACCCATAGTTGAAAAACTGTTCGTAAGACCGAGGCTTGCAGCTTTTATGGCAGTTATTATAAGTATAAGTGCAAAAATTCCAAGCGCCATAATGATAATTGTAATGGCAGTACGGAGTTTATTTCCTTTTACATTTTTCCACGAAAGTGCAATAGAGTCTTTATTGGTCATTAATTAGTTTGTGCGATAAAGGTAATGCCCTCCTTTAAAAAAAGCCATTACGTTTTTATGGGCGGTAAAAAGATTTTCTTTCATCAAACTACTAAAAGTGTGTTGTACTAAAATAGCCAAACACAAAACAAGTGTATAGCAATTGCAGGATTAAAAATTATGTTTGTTTAACCGCATGAGGATTTATTTATTAACCTATACAATTATTTTTGGACCATGCAAGCCGCAAATTATAGGGAAGTTATAGGGAAGTTATAGGGAACTTTACCGAGGCATCACCCATAGATACTTCATTAAATCCTTTTTGTATAGCTTACCGGATTGCTTGTAGGCAACATGTTAACTCATCCATAATTTAAAAACCCTTTAATAATAGCAATTGGTTACATTTTATTTTATGGATGGTAAATACATTCAGCATTTTTTAAACTCCTTTGCTTAAATTTATAGCATGAAATATAACTATCAAAAACTACTGCTAAACTTAGTCGCTGTGGTGGCTTTATCAGGTTACTACTCCGGCTTTGCACAAACCAAAACAAAAATATTTATTGATCCTGCCAACATGGATAAATCGGTAAAACCCGGCGACGATTTTTACACTTATGCCGGTGGCACTTGGATGAAGAACAATCCCGTTCCTGCAAAAGAAACCCGTTGGGGAAGCTTTAACCAGTTGAGGGATTTTAATGTAAACGCTGTGAAAAAAGTTTTGGAAACTGCGGTTGCAGATAAAAAAGCAGCAGCAGGTTCAGTTACAAAAAGAGTAGCAGATTTTTACAGTGCCGGCATGGATTCGGTTAGTATTGAAAAAAAAGGTTATACACCTATTAGTGCAATGTTAAAAGAAGTTGAGGCTATCAACAGCAAAGCAGGCGTTCAAAAAATGATGGCCCGTTTAAGAGTAAGTGGCGCCGCTTCTCCGTTGTATGGTTTTTCTGTTGGGCAAGATCGTAAGAATGTAGAAGTAATGATTCCTCAGTTAAGCCAGGGTGGTACTACTTTACCTGACAGAGATTATTATCTTAAAAACGATGGGCGCAATCCACAGATACAAGATGGGTATAAAAAATACATCAGCAAATTATTTACACTTACAGGTTCTTCTGCAGTTGATGCTGATCAAAAAGCATTAACTGTTTTTAACCTGGAAAAACAATTGGCTGCTGCGCAAATGAGCCGTGTAGAAATGAGAGATCCTTACAAAACGTACAACAAGTTTCAACTGGAAGACTTAAGCAAAACCACTTCTGGTATTAACTGGAGAGCAGTATTAACGGACCTAAAAATTAAAAAGGAAGATACCATACTTGTAAACAACCCTGCCTTTTTTAAAGAAGTGGCTGGCATGATAAATACGGTATCTGTGCAAGATTGGAAAACATATTTACAGTGGAATATTTTAAAATCTGCTGCACCCTATTTAAGCAGCAGTTTTGTAGATGCAAGTTTTAAATTTAACCAGGTAGTAAGTGGGCAACGTACTCAAACACCCCGTTGGGAAAGGATTTCATTGCTTACCGATGGTTCGGTTGGTGAGTTATTAGGTCAGTTATATGTAAAAGAATATTTTAAGCCTGAAGCTAAAGCAAGGATGACGGAGCTTGTAAGCAATCTCCGCAAAGCCTTTGCAGTAAGAATTAACAAACTGGAATGGATGAGCCCCGCAACGAAAGTAAAAGCGCTGGCTAAATTGGCTGCCTTCCGCCCTAAAATTGGTTATCCTAATAAATGGAGAAACTATGATGGTCTTGTTATAAACAGAAATGCTTACTTTGAAAATATTAAAAATGTTGGTGAATGGAATTACAATTACATGATTGGGCAACTGGGCAAACCTGTCGACAGAGAACTTTGGGGAATGACGCCGCCAACCGTAAACGCTTATTACAATGCAACATTAAATGAAATCGTTTTCCCCGCAGGAATTTTACAATTGCCTTTCTTTGATGCAAAGGCTGATGATGCACTTAACTATGGTGGAATTGGTGCCGTAATTGGCCACGAAATGTCGCATGGCTTTGATGACAATGGCAGCAAATACGATGCTGATGGAACTTTAAGAAACTGGTGGACGGAAGAGGACCGCACTAAGTTTGATGCAAAAACAAAAACACTTTCTAAGCAATATGATGATTATACCGTTTTAGATACAATACATGTAAATGGTAAACTTACATTGGGCGAAAACATTGGTGACCTTGGTGGATTAAATGTTGCATACGAGGCTTTTAAAATGACACCTCAGGGAAAATCATCTGCTACCATTGATGGCTTTACCCCTGACCAGCGTTTCTTTTTAGCCTGGGCACAGGTATGGCGTGGCAATATTTTACCACAAACTGAAGCACAGTTAATTATTACAGATACACACTCTCCGAACCAGTTTCGAACAATTGGTGCACCGGTAAATATGGATGCATGGTACAATGCATTTAATGTAAAAGAAGGAGATAAACTTTATAAGAAACCGGAAGACAGAATCAGAATCTGGTAAACAATAATTTTATTCTTTAAAAGGTAGCTTGTTTAAAAGCTGCCTTTTTTTTGTTGTCATAAACTGTTTTTAATTTACACAACTTTCAATTCGCTACCTTAGAATTATTCTAAAACTATTTTTAATAATTAAACAATTTTTCATGACTAGTATAAAATTTTCTCCATTGATAGCAGGAACCATGAAATGGGGGGAATGGGGTAAAAAATACAATACTGAAGAAATGCAAACAGTAATAAACTGCTGTTTGGAAAACAATATCAGCTCTTTTGACCACGCAGATATTTATGGTGATTACAGCACGGAAGCTGCATTCGGCATGGCTTTTAATGAAATGAAACTTGACAGGCAAAAAGTGCAGTTTATCTCCAAATGCGGTATACAATTATTGGGCGGCTTAAGAAAAAATACAATAAAGCACTATGATTATTCTGCAGCTTACATCATTAATTCTGTAGAACAATCACTAAAAAACCTTCACACTGATTATCTTGACTTGTTTTTATTACATCGACCGAGTCCGTTAATGCGTTCTGACGAAATTGCTGAAGCCATCAACAAATTGAAGCATGATGGAAAAATTTTGTCATTCGGTCTTTCAAATTTTTCAGCATCCCAAACTGCCCTTATCAACCAAAAAATAACAGTTGAATATAACCAAATAGAATTTTCGATTACTCATTTAGATTCCTTGCAAAACGGCAGTTTTGATTATATGCAAATCAATAATATTACGCCGATGTGCTGGTCGCCACTGGGCAATGTATTTACAAAAATAAATGAACAGACTGCAGCTATAACGAAAGTGGTCGATGAGTTATCACAAAAATACAATGCTCCGGCAGATGTTATTTTACTTGCATGGATTCTTAGACACCCCGCAAATATTTTACCTGTTTTTGGGACTGCGAATACGGCAAGAATAAACTGTTTAACGAAAGCTACAACCATACAAATGGACCTGAAAGATTGGTTTGTTTTGTGGGAAGCAGGTATGGGAGAAGAAGTGGCGTAATAAAGTACTAAATTGATTTTAGACCGGCATGTTTATATATCAATGATACATCCACCCGACAACCAACTCGGGATAAACACCAATGGCAATGATAAGGATTGCTGCAATGGCAAGAATTATTTTGAAAGATCCCGTAATTTCTTTGTCGTTAATTACTTCTACTCCTGGCTCTTTAAAATACATGGCCTGTATAACCCTAAAATAATAATATGCACTGATTGCCGCAAAAATTACAGCAACGATAACAAGCCAGAATTTACCGGTATTTTCCGCAGCAGCCATTAGCATAAAAAATTTGCTTTGAAAGCCTGCAGTTAAAGGAATACCGGTTAGAGATAATAAAAAAACTGTTGTACAAAGTGCCAGTAAAGAATGCGTTTTACCAAGCCCATTAAAACCTTCAATGGTATAATCATTCATTTTTATAAGTACAGCAAAAACACCAATTGTAGCAATGCTGTAAGCCGCTGTATAAAGCAATAAACCTTCTTTTGCTCTGTCGTTCAAAGCAAATACTGCAAGCATCATAAAGCCCGCTTGAGCAATGCTTGAGTATGCCAGCATACGCTTTACACTTTGTTGAAAAACTGCAGTAATATTCCCAATTAATAATGTAAACACTGTAATAAATACAATTAGGTTTTGCCATTGGCTTTGCACTTTTCCAAAAGAATTTTCAAATAGCCTTACGAATGTAAAGAAGCCGGCAACTTTTACAATGGTGCTCATAAAAGAAGTAAAAACCGTTGGTGCACCATCATATACATCGGGCGTCCAAAAATGAAAAGGCGCTGCAGATACTTTAAATGATAAAGCGATGATCAAAAATACCATACCAACAGCAATCATAACAGGCATGGTACCTTCACCCATTTGTATGTTATTTATAAAGAACGACCCGTTTGGGTTACCACCATAAATAAATGCAATTCCCATCAACATAATACCTGTTGAAAAGGCACCCATCAAAAAATATTTAAGAGATGCTTCATTGCTTTTTAAATTTCTTTTATCGCTACCCGTAAGTATGTATAATGGTATTGACATAATTTCTATACCTAGAAACAATAATAACAAAGTGTTGTAAGTAGCTGCCAGACAAACACCACAGATCACAAAAAACATCAATGCGAAATATTCGCCGACATGCTCCCCCACTTTTTCGACATCTCTTCCATTCAATAAAAAAAACAAAAGCGTACATGCCAGCACAACTGCAATAAACGTAAGGTTAAAGCTATTGATATTCAGCATTTCTTTTGTATCAATATTAAAATGCAAAGAGCCGGTATTAAATACGTTTAACTCCAAAGCATTTGCAATAAACAGCAAAAGAATACCTGCAACAGCAAGATATTTTGGTGTGGTTTTACTTTTAATAAACACACCGGAAAACATCAATAAAACTCCCCAGATTGCCGATAATAAAATTGCGTTCATAATCTTTGATAGACTTGAGATTTTAGACATGAGACACAAGAAAAAGGCCAGTGCATCAATCAACTTCTCTATTTAAAATAAATTCTATTTTTTATTTTGGTTACGGGCCAATATCCCTGATTTAGCTTTATTGGCGACGCCCCATTCAACTGTATCACTATGTTCATCTTTTATCGACCTACAAACAAACAGCTACTTCAAAAGTTTCAACTCCCAAACACCAACATCCCAATAATTTATGTGGCCTTTAATACGTTCACAGCCTCTTTAGCAAGATCTATCATAGGCTGTGGATAAACACCAAATGTAAAAGTCATCACCACTATTAAACCTAATGCCAGTTTTTGTGCAAAAGATATATCTGTTATCTTTTCTGTTAATGCATTTGTATTTCCGTAAAAAACTTTCTGTATCATGTTAAGCGTATACACTGAAGCGAGTATAATTCCTATGCCTGCAACAGCAGCCATCCAAACGTTGTGCTGGTAAATTCCGGCAAACATCATAAACTCGCCAACAAATGCGTTTGTGAGTGGAAGCGCAATATTTGCAAATGCAATTATTACCAACATGATGGTTAGTACAGGAGCTTTTTGAGCCACGCCACCAAGTTCACTCATATTCTTTACTCCGGTTTTTTGTTCTATCATTTCTACAACAATCCACAAGCCGATGATATTTATTCCGTGGCTGAACATCTGTATCATGATACCCTGCAAACTCATTTCATTCATGGCAAAAATAGCAGCACACATTAATCCTATATGGGCAATAGAGGAATAAGCCACCAGTTTTTTGAGGTTATTCTGCAGCATGGCTATACAGCTTGCATATATAATTCCTGCTATACAAAATATCATTACAATATTGGTGAACTTAGGTACAGCTAAAGGAAATATAGGAATCAACCATTTGATTACACCAAACAAACCCATTTTAACCATGATGCCTGAAAGTACCATCGTTACAGGTGTTGGCGATTGGTCGTAAGTATCAGGCTGCCATGTATGAAAAGGGAAAATGGGCATTTTTATTGCGAAGGCAATAAAAAATAACCAGAACAACCAGCTTTGTTCCCCTTCGCTTAGTGTTGCAGTGTAAAACGATTGTAAAGAAAAAGAATGAAGTGATACAACTGCATCTTCGAACACTCTTGGTCCAGTATGCAGGTAAACATAAATTATACCCGTTAGCATTAGAAGCGAACCCAAGAAAGTGTAAACAAAAAACTTAAAAGTAGCCTGTATCCTTTTTTCGCCGCCCCAAATACTGCAAAGGAAATATACAGGTATCAATGCAAGCTCCCAAAAGAAATAAAAAACCAATGCATCTTTTGCCACAAAAACACCCATCAAACCACATTCTGCCAGCATCATCAACCCAAAAAAAGCTCCGGCATTTTTATAATTATTTTTGTAAGTACTTAAAAAAATAAGGGGGAACGAAACTGCTGTTAGTAAAGTAAGTATTCGTCCGGTTCCATCAAGCGATATATAAAAACTGGTCCCTAAATTCTGAAGCCATAAATAGTTTACAGCGTTGTAAGTAAGGTAAACTTTTGAAGTATATAAAAGGCTTATTAAGACTACACCTAACACCAATAAAGAACCTACAAATGCAATTGCTTTTACGATCTTGATGTCTTTGATAAAAAAACAAATTATTCCCGCCAGCAAAGGCAACCAAAGCAACAATTCAGGAAAAGTAATAAAAGTACCCAAAACCTAATTTTTTATAAACAGTTGTATAATAAATAAAAGTAACATTCCAATAACCATAAGTAAAATATAAGCACCAACCTGCCCACTTTGCAACCAGCGAAGTTGCCGGCTTCCATAATTGACAAACTTTCCCGTTCCGTTCACCAATCCATCTATCCCTTTCTTCTCAATTACATTATTAAAGAAGCTAGCTACAGCTTGCAAAGGTTGTGTAATTACTTTATCGTAAATCTCATCTACGTACCATTTATTTTCCAGCACTCTGCTGAGTCCTGTTGCAGGAACTTCATTTTCTCTTTTATAATTACTGAAAACTTTTAACCCAAACAATAAAGAAAGTAATGAAAGCAAAACAGAAACACCCATTATTAAAAACTCTGTACTATGACTTATTTCGTGCTTTACTGCAATGGCGTTGCTTTGTGCAAATACAGGTTCTAAAAATGCTGATAATTTATGACCACCATGCATAAATATTTCCGGTATACCTACCCAGCCGCCAACAACAGCAAGTATTGCAAGCACAATTAATGGGAATGTAATTGCCTTTGGGCTTTCGTGCAAGTGATGTTCCTGATCGTGCGTTCCTCTAAACTTTCCAAGGAAAGTCATGGCATACAAGCGGAACATATAAAAAGCCGTCATCATTGCACCTGCAATACCTATCCCCCATAACAATGGGCTTTTTGCAAATGCTCCGGCAAGTATTTCATCTTTAGAAAAAAATCCTGAAAAAGGCGGTATACCTGATATGGCAATACAACCTAATAAAAATGTAATGTTAGTTATGCTCATGTATTTTTTAAGGCCACCCATGTTGCGCATATCCTGTTCTCCGCCCATTGCATGTATTACGCTGCCCGCGCCAAGAAATAATAATGCCTTAAAAAATGCATGTGTCATAACATGGAAAACAGCACCGGTGTAAGCACCAACGCCAAGCCCTAAAAACATATAACCCAGCTGGCTCACTGTAGAGTAAGCCAATACTTTTTTAATATCATTTTGTTTGATGGCAATTGTAGCAGCAACAATGGCTGTTGTTAAACCAATAATGGCAACTACGTTTTGTGTAGCCGGTGCCATTGTATACAAAATATTGCTGCGTGCAATCATGTAAATTCCTGCCGTAACCATGGTTGCAGCGTGTATCAATGCACTCACCGGTGTTGGGCCCGCCATTGCATCTGGCAGCCAGGTGTACAAGGGAATTTGCGCACTTTTTCCGCAGGCGCCAACAAAAAATAATAAAGTAATACCGGTGATGTCGTTTGTAGATAATCGTGCAAGACTTGCAGCAGAAAAAACCTGATCATAACTTACTGTTCCAATAATAGAAATTAACCAGAATAAGCCAAGCAGGAACCCAAGGTCACCAATACGATTCATGATGAATGCTTTTTTTGCAGCATTCGTGTAATCGTTATTTTTAAACCAGTAGCCGATTAGTAGATAGGAGCAAAGACCCACACCTTCCCAGCCAAAAAACATAATTACATAGTTTCCGCCCATTACCAGTAACAGCATGGAGAAAACAAATAAGTTTAGGTAAGAAAAATATTTTGCGAAGTCTTTAGAATCTTCTTCTTTCATGTAAGATGTAGAATACACATGAATGAGAAAGCCAACGCCTGTAATGATTAAAAGAAAAAGTGTAGAAAGCTGGTCAATTTTAAACTCGAAGGGAACCGTTAATGTTTCAATTTTAAAAAGAGTAAAATAATGTGCTACAAACGTATTACCGGCTTTTACCTGAAAGAAAACAAATACACTTAATACGAAAGAACCAAAAATAGCTGCGCTTACAATAAAACCAGCTGCACCTTTTGATAAATTATTTCTGCATAAGCCTGTAATAAGAAATCCTAATAACGGAAGTAAAGGTATTAGCCAGACTATTTGTAAAACATTGTTCATACTTTGTAAGAAAGACCACGGACGACATACGACAGACCATGGTTGGTTTATAAAAGCTTGTAGCTTCTGTTGAAAAACGCTTTGTTTATTTTAATATTCTATTATTAATTTTCAATTATTACAATCTTCAAACAAAAAACCACCGGTGATCTGTGGTCCATTGTCCGTCGTCTGCCCCTAATTCTTCAACCTATTTAAAAAGTTTACATCAATACTATGTGTATTTCTGTAAAGCATTACAATTATTGAAAGCCCTACACTTACTTCTGCAGCTGCAACAATCATAATAAAGAAAACAAAAATCTGTGCATCACTTGCAAAAGTTGGTAGCGCTTTGGCAGCCGTACTTGCAGCGTGCATATTAGAAAAAGCAACCAGCAATAAATTAACAGCATTTAACATTACCTCCACACACATAAAAACAATGATGGCATTTCTGCGGGTAAGCACTCCTACAATACCAATTGTAAAAAGTGTTAATGATAATGCTATGTATGCTTTTATATCCATTTAAATATTTTTTCAAATAATCAATCCTCTTTTAAAAAATTAATATCTTTTATTTCTTTATTTACAATTTTACATAAACAGCCATTCCAAATCCATGTGATGCTGCACCGATACCAAAAATATCTTTTACTTTTTTCCTTACAACCCCGTTAAAAATATCAACAGCTTTGTACGAGGCTTTCTTTGTAAGTATTTTTGTTACCACACCTGTGAGTATTGATGTAATTGCCGGGGTCAATAATTGCCTTACGGTTTTGTTGTCAAATTTTTCTGTACCTACTACTCCTCTAATTGCACTGTATGTGGTAACTGCAGTACCCACACCTGCAAGAATTTTGTACACAACCAAACCTGTTTTATATGTTTTATACAATTTTGTTACATCTTCAATTCCTTTGCTGCCAAATATATTACCAAGCACTTCAACTCCTTTTAATTTTTCGCCCAGTAAACCAACTTTATTTATTTGCAATTTGCCCAAGGAGAAGATGGGATTAAACCCTTTTTTTACAGTCAGCAATTCTTTTCTACCAAGTAAATCTGTAACTTTTCCAATAATATCTTCCACTTTAATTTGTGCGTTCGTATTATTTACAAATGCAAAACATGCAATAAATAAAATGGTTAAAATCTTTTTCATGTTTTTTAACTTTCAAGAATTAATAATGTCAGCCTGAGCTTGTAAAAGGCAGTATTTTATTAAAGGAGGTTCATTATAAAAATGCACCGGATTTGACATGCTCACACGGAAAACTTTTAAATTCTAAACTTTAAATATTCTAATCTTTTTTTCCAATAACAACTGCCCCAACCATTGCGCTTAAAAACAACACACTGCTTATTTCAAAAGGAAGTACATAGTCTGTAAATAAAACTTTACCAAGCGTTTTAATTAGCCCTGCATTCCCTGCTGCAACCATTACCGGATGCGTCTCCTTAACAGTCATGATTGCAGATAATAAAATTAAAAGTAAACTGCCGCCGGATATGATGGCAATAAATTGTAGTCGATGATTTTTTGCGGGCTCACTTTCAGCATTTAAATTCATCAACATTACTACAAATAAAAACAAAACCATTATCGCACCTGCATAAACAATTATGTTTACGATTGCTAAGAACTGGGCATTTAATAATATATAATGACCGGAAATTGCAAAAAATAAAACAATAAGCCAGAGTATACTGTTTACAGGATTTTTACTGAGGATCATCATAATGCCACTTCCGATAGCCATAAGTGATAACACTATAAAAGAAATTGTTGTAATGCCCATCTTACTTAATTATCCAAATGTTTTTTAGGCCTGTTACCCAATGCTTTTTCGTAGGCTTCTTTATCTGTAAGCGGATTAGGTATTAAAAGATCCTGTTTATTGTAAACAAATTGCTTTCGTTGATAATCAGCGGGCGTAAATGTTTCGCTTAAATAAATAGCATCTTTAGGGCAGGCTTCTTCGCACAAACCACAAAAAATACATCGCAACATATTTATTTCAAACTTGGCTGCATATTTTTCTTCTCTATACAAATTTTCTTCTCCCGGTAATCTTTCAGCAGCTTCCATTGTTATAGCTTCTGCCGGGCATGCAACTGCGCACAACCCACAAGCGGTGCAGTTTTCACGACCTTCTTCGTCTCGATTTAATATTTGTAAGCCTCTAAATACCGGGCTGAATGCCCGCTTTTGCTCGGGGTATTGAATGGTAGGGTTTCGTGTAAAAATATGTCTGAAAGTGATCAGCATTCCTTTAAAGATGGCTGGCAAATACATCCGTTCCAAAAAATTCATTGGTTTGCGGTTTACATTTTCTGCTCTGTCGGTTAATGCCTGCATAATATTTTCAATAATTGCAAAAATAGTGGTTTAAATCTCTTTAATTATTGCGATTATAATTTTCTTTTAAAACTTTTATTTTCCAAAATATAAAATGGCAGCACCTGTAGCAAGCATATTAAATAAAGCCAAGGGAATCAAAATTCTCCATCCCAAATGCATAAGTTGATCATATCTAAACCTTGGCACCGTCCAACGAACCCACATAAATATGAAGATGAATATCACAATCTTTATTAAAAATGCTCCAAGACCAATTAATGCAAGCCAATTGCCCATATCTGCATGTGCAGCTTCATTAAAAAAAGGCACATCATAACCGCCAAAATATAAACTTGCCATTACCGCACTGCTAATAAACATATTTATATATTCTGCAAAAAGGTAAAACCCCAATTTCATAGATGAATATTCTGTATGGTAACCACCAATTAATTCGCTCTCTGCTTCAGCAAGATCAAAAGGAGTACGGTTACATTCTGCAAATGCACAAATAATAAAAATCAAAAAACCAAGCGGCTGGTAAATAATATTCCAATGTCCTGCCTGCTGCTGCAAAACCATTTCTTTTAAGCTTAATGTACCTGTAAACATAAGCAGGGCTATGATAGAAATACCCATGGCAAGTTCGTAACTGATAATTTGTGAAGCAGCACGCAAACCTCCCATTAATGAGTATTTGTTGTTACTGGCCCAGGCACCAATCATAATGCCGTAAACGCCTAAACTTACAACGCCAAAAACATACAATATTCCAATATTAATATCTGCTATCTGCAAAGAAATATCTCTGTCAAATAAATGTACTTTATCGCCCCAAGGAATAACAGCGCTTGTCATAATTGCTGTCATCATTGCAAGAGCAGGTCCCATTACAAATAGTGCCTTCGATGAAAAGTTAGGAATAATTTCTTCCTTAAAAAAAAGTTTTAGACCATCAGCCAATGGCTGAAACATACCAAAAGGCCCGGCTCTGTTCGGCCCCGGTCTATCTTGTAACCAACCGGCCACTTTACGTTCTGCAAAAGTGGTGTACATGGCAACTACCAATGATCCCATTACCACTATTACAATGAGTACGAGTTTTTCTATGATGGTGGCAAGTTCAATGGATAGAAACATAATTAATAGGTATTCTTAATTTTTGTTATTGATTACCAAACTCTTTTATTGCAGGCATTTGTTCAAAATCAGTTGAATGTGCAGGTCCCTTTATTTCACTTAACTCTAATGCTTCTCTGTTTACTTCACTTATCGAATGTATATCCATCAACAATTTGGGACTTCGGCCACTCATTACTTTGGTCATAGTTTCCTGTGGCTTACTTAATACTTTGTATTTGTTTGCCCCAATTACCGAATGGCGACTAATCGTTGTTACGCCTTCTATCGTCCAGTCTGCTGTTTCTTTTTTATCAAACCTACATGTATTGCAAATCCACCCTGGTTTACCATCATAACTTTGTACTTCTCCCCATTCATCTTTGCGGGCAGTTACTCTAAATACTTCATTTCCTCTTAACCACAAAGTAGCCTTACCACAACATTTTGGGTTTTCGCAGTTGCGATGCGCATCTATGGGTTTCGTAAACCATACACGGTTTTTAAACCTAAAAGTTTTATCGGTTAATGCGCCAACCGGACAAACATCAATCATGTTCCCACTAAAATCATTGTCGACAGCTTTTGAAATGTAGGTAGAAATGGCTGCATGATCGCCACGATCAACAATGCCATGAACCCGCTTATCAGTAATTTGATCTGCAACATAAGTACATCTATAACAAAGTATGCACCTCGTCATGTGCAGTTGTATATATTGACCAATATCTTCTCTTACAAATGTTCTTCTTGCAAACTGGTAACGGGTTCCTGCCCTGCCATGGTCGTAACCTAAATCCTGTAAATGACATTCGCCTGCCTGGTCACAAATAGGACAATCAAGCGGATGATTAATTAATAAGAGTTCTACCACACCGGCTCTGGCATCCTGTACTTTTTCGCTGGTAATATTTTTTACAATCATTCCATCCATAACTGTGGTACGACAACTTGCCACCAACTTTGGCATAGGACGGGGATCTGCTGTTGAACCCGCAGCCACTTCAACTAAACAGGTTCTGCACTTACCACCACTGCCTTCCAGTTTGCTGTAATAACACATTGCAGGTGGCGTAACATCACCACCAATCATACGTGCAGCATTCAGTACAGTTGTACCTGGGGCTACATCAATTGTGATATTGTCAATCGTTACTTTAAAATTTGGTTTTTGTTCTGACATAAATTATTATACTTCTTTCTGCCTACTAAATATTTTTATAAAAATAAATCACTTCTTTTCTTTCTTCCCTGCTATATCCATTTTGTTGAAAACAATCTAAGATTTCTTCAAACTGCTTTATGTTTTTTTCTATTTGATGAAACTCAACAAACCAATTGTTTGCTTTTGCTATTAAATGTTGATCTATTACTTTTCTAAAGATCCTCCATTCTCCACATCCATTTTTGTTATATAGAAATTCTGTTGTAAAATTTCTGAAATTCCTTTTGACGGTACTTGGCTTTCCTCCTTCCCGAATGTTGCAAAATTGCTGTTTACACTGGGTTTTTCTTCTATTGACAATGCAAATAAAAACCCATTTTCGTCACTTACTGCCATTTCATCGGCAGAAACATTTTTCCAATCGTTCTCCCGTATATTTTTCTGAAGTAATTTAAAACTGTTTTTATCCTGTTCGTAAGCATCTATAACTGCATCAGGAAAACGCATTTTAAATATGCTACTGACAAACCAATGTTTGAACCAAGATCTAAAATTTTAAATACCTCTTTATTTTTGTTTAAAGCATACACTTCTTCCACAAAAATTTCTTTTACCAGAAACCCAATTTGGCTGTAGTATAGAAAGTTTATTTTCCATTCTCCTAAATGAAACACAAGGGGATTCATTTAGTTTTTTGGTTAACGATGGAATTTTAATTTCCGCTAATGCTTTAACAATATTCCATCTTTCTGAAAATGAAATATTTTTATGTAAAAGAACTTTAATATTATCTGCAGTTGCCCTTGTTATAAATAACAGTTTTTAAATCATGATTTCAAATTATGCAGTTACCGGCATATGTATTTGATCTGCATAATGCCTAAGACCAAAATTTTCTGTCAAACACAACTCCGGATTATTTACATGCCACTCAAATTCATCTCTAAAATGTCGGATTGCAGCAGCCACTGGCCATGCCGCAGCATCACCCAAGGGACAAATAGTATTGCCTTCAATTTTTCGTTGAATATCCCACAATAAATCTATATCCTTCATCTCCCCTTTTCCTGTTTCCAATTTTTGCAAAATCTTTTCCATCCAACCAGTTCCTTCTCTGCATGGGCTACATTGGCCGCAACTTTCGTGGCGGTAAAAACGGGCTAACGTGTAAGTGTTTCTAACAATGCACTGGTCTTCATCCAGCACAATAAAACCGCCACTACCCATCATACTTCCGGTTGCAAAACCACCATCGCTTAAGCTTTCATAATTCATTAAACGCTTTTCGCCTTTTGCGGTAGCTAGCAATAAATTCGCCGGCAAAATAGGCACAGACGATCCGCCTGGAATACAGGCTTTTAATTTTTTTCCGTTGGCAATGCCACCACAATATTCATCGCTGTAAATAAATTCCTCTACAGAAATGGTCATGTCTATTTCGTAAATGCCGGGGTTATTTATATTACCACAGGCAGATATTAATTTTGTACCGGTACTTTTTCCGATTCCAATTTTTGCATACTCGTCTCCACCCTCATTTATTATCGGTACTATTGCTGCAATTGTCTCTACATTGTTTACCACAGTTGGCCTTTCCCAAACTCCCTTTACTGCGGGGAATGGTGGTTTTATCCGAGGGTTACCACGCCTACCTTCCAAGCTTTCTATCAATGCAGTTTCTTCTCCACATATGTATGCACCTGCGCCACGATGCACATAAATTTCGCAATCAAATCCACTGCCCTGAATGTTTTTTCCAAGCCAGCCATTTTGTTTTGCTTCCTCAATTGCTTCCTCTAAAATATTTGTTATCCATGCATACTCGCCCCGAATATAAATGTAACTGACATTGCTCCCGAGCGCAAACGAAGAAACAACCATTCCTTCAATTAATAAATGCGGCAGAAATTCCATCAGGTATCTATCCTTAAAAGTACCAGGTTCGCTTTCGTCTGCATTTACTACCAAATGCCTGGGTACACCTTCGGGCTTGGCTATAAAACTCCATTTTAATCCTGTAGGAAAACCCGCACCGCCTCTACCACGCAAGCCACTTTTTTTAACTTCTTCAACAATATCTTCAGTCTTCATTTTAAGTGCTTTCTCAACACTTGCGTAACCACCTTCCCGCCTATAGACTTCGTAGGTGCGTATGCCGGGTACATTTGCTTTTGCTAATAATAGTTTTTTACTCATATTAATCAGTCGCCAGGGCGACATTTTTATTTTTTTCCGAATAAAGAAGCAGCTATATTGAAAATAAGTTGAGTCGCACATGTCATCTTCAACTACTTATTTAGCTTTTATTGAAACTGTTTATTATTTATCTCTCCCAAAATAGCTTTCTTCAATTTCTTGTCTTAATTCTTTTTTACCAAAATTTACTTTATTAAAAATCCACATTTATATTGTAGTGCAAACTGCTGCCAGAGCTACAGTAACAATAAAGATTTTTAGTTCTTCGCTCATCCATACATTTTTATAGTAAACATGTTTTTTAATTATTCCTCACAACCACGTTTCTACATTCTTCTATTATTGCATCTACTTTATCTTTTGTTAAATGCTCTCTATAATTTTGTCCCAATTGCATCATAGGCGCATAACCACAAGCACCCAAGCACTCAACAGTTTTTAAAGTAAACATTTTATCGGATGTAGTTTCGCCCACTTTTATGTTTAATTTTTGCTTGATGTAATCTGTAATATCATCGCTGCCATTTATCATACATGGACCGGTATGGCAAACTTCAAATACAAATTTCCCCACGGGTTTTAAGTTATACATGCTGTAAAAACTAGCAACTTCATACACTTCTATCGGCTCAATACTTAGTAACGTTGCCACATAATCCATCACGGGTACATCTAACCAGCCACCAAAAGTATCTTGGGCCATGTGCAAAACAGGCAGCAAAGCACTTTTTTGTTTCCCTTCAGGATAATGGGTAATTATTTTAGTTACCTCGTTTAATTTTTCTTGTGAAAACTCAATATTCATAATTCAACATTCTTAATTCATAATTATTTATGCATCCAACTCCCCTGCTATCAAATTCAAACTGCTCATTGTAATAATAGCATCGCTCAACATACTGTCTTTTATTAATTCAGGATATGCTTGGTAATAAATAAAACATGGTCTGCGAAAATGCAATCTGTACGGCGTTCTTCCACCATCACTAATTAAATAAAACCCAAGTTCACCATTGCCACCTTCAACAGATGAATAAACTTCTCCAACAGGCATTTCCGTTTCGCCCATTACAATTTTAAAATGGTAAATAAGTGCTTCCATTTTTGTGTAAACATCTTTCTTCTCAGGCAAATAATAAGATGGTGCATCTGCATGATAAACATCTGCATCGGTTCCTTTAAATTCCTGTACTTTTTGGTAAGCCTGTTTTATGATTTCTATGCTTTGCCACATCTCTTTATTTCGTACCAAAAAGCGATCATAACAATCTCCTGTTGTACCAACGGGGACGGTGAAATTAAAATCTTCGTAACTGCTGTAGGGCGTATGAACACGCACATCATAATCTACACCGGATGCACGAAGGTTTGGACCTGTAAAGCCATAATTCAATGCACGTTCAGGAGATATCGGCCCAACACCTGTTGTTCGGTCTATAAAAATTCTATTGCGGGTTAAAAGATTTTCAAACTCTTTCAATGTTTTAGGATATTCTGCCAAAAACTTTTCCAGTTTCTCAAACGCTTTATTGGTAAAATTTCTTTCAAAACCACCTATGCGACCAATATTTGTTGTGAGTCTGCTGCCACAAACTTCTTCATAAATTTCATAAATTAATTCACGGTATTGCATAACATACAAAAAACCTGTAAATGCTCCTGTATCAACACCCATAATTGAACTGCAAATAAGGTGATCACTTATGCGTGCAAGTTCCATGATGATAACCCTGAGATAATCTACCCGCTTTGGTAATTGTAAACCCAATAATTTTTCGCAGGTGATGTGCCAGCCCATATTATTTATGGGCGATGAGCAATAATTTAAACGATCGGTAAGTGGTGTAATCTGGTATAACGGTCTGCGTTCTGCAATTTTTTCAAAGGCACGGTGTATGTAACCAACTGTTGAGGTGGCTTTCAGAATTCTTTCGCCATCCATTTCCAAAATATTTTGAAAAACCCCGTGGGTAGCGGGATGCGTAGGACCAAGATTAAGCGTAGTTGTTTGCTTTTCTAAACTTCCTTCCGGTAAAAGTATATGTTCGCTCATTATTTAAAATTGTATAAAATCCCTACGTTGATTTGTTTTGTTTTAAATTTTTAAAATATTGATAAGAAAAGCCTAAAAAAGCCAAAGTAAAAACGATTGCAGCAACAAAGTCAATTGTCCTAAAAGTATTACTATATTTTATCCAGTTTAATATTGAACAAATGATAAATATAACCAATGTTATTAATTGAAGACTATTGTTGTTTCTCATTTGTAAATTTATGATTCTACTATTTTTTATCGTCCAAACATCTCATCATCCTTGTCAATTCTTGTCTGGTCTTCTAATGGAAATTCTTTTCTCATGGGAAAATAATCCATCTCATCTACATTTAAAATGCGAATTAAATTTGGATGACCAACAAACTTTACTCCGTAAAAATCGTAAGTCTCTCTTTCCATAAAATTGGCTGACATGTAAACGCCCGTTGCCGTAAATACATCGGGTTTTGCAATATCGGTAAACACTTTAAAACGAATTCGCACATTGTCTACCAAATTGTGTAAATGATAAACTACTGCAAGTTCCGCCCCTTTATTATCAGGATAATGAACTGCCTGTAAATCAGTTAAAAAACGAAACTGCAACTCCTCATCATCAAACAAAAACTGCAGTACTTTAATATTAATATTTTTCTCAGCAACAAAAGTGAGCATGCCATATGGTTGCTCCCAGTAAGAAAGTTGATCGCCAAATTTTTCAGTAAGTTTTTGTTGTATTATTTCGTTGGTTAAAGCCATTTTATTTTGTAAAAATTATATCCTCGCTAATTTTATTGAATACCATAACTGTTCATCAAATCTTTATATTGGTCGCTTTCTCTTCTTCTTAACCCTTCTGCATGCACCAGTTCCTGTATTTTCATAAAGCCATCTAAGATTGCTTCGGGTCTTGGCGGGCAACCGGGGACATATACATCTACAGGAATAACCTGGTCAATACCCTGCATTACTGAGTAAGTATCAAAAATACCACCGCTGCTTGCGCATGCGCCTACCGCTATCACCCAACGTGGCTCTGCCATTTGTAAGTAAACCTGCTTCAAAATAGGACCCATTTTTTTTGAAATGGTGCCCATGACCATTAATAAGTCGCACTGGCGTGGTGAGAAACTCATACGCTCACTCCCAAAACGGGCTATATCATAATGGCTGGCAGCTGTTGCCATAAATTCAATACCACAGCAACTTGTAGCAAAAGGCAAAGGCCAGATAGAATTTTTTCGTGCAAGGCTAACCACTTTTTCAAAATTGGTTGCCATAAAACCATCACCCATATACCCTTCAGGTATACCGGCAAATTTTACTGTATTGTTATATTGTACTGGACGCATTTTTTTACTTTGAGCTATTTAGTCGTTTCAATAATTAGTCAATTTTTAAGACTAATAGAGGTAACGCAAATAGCGATTTTTAAATAAATCAATCTTTATCTTACTAAAAGAAAATTACTTTTTCTCCTTCAAGAATTAGCACATTAGCTAATTACTATTCCTCCCACTTTAAAGCCCCTTTCTTAAAAATGTAAATAAACCCTGCAAGAAAAGAACCAACAAACATAATAACTGCTAAAAATGTATGCCATCCCATTGTGGGGTCTTTTGCAAAATCTCTAAAGTTTACCGCATAAGGGTAAAAGAAAATAACCTCCACATCAAACAAAACAAAGAGAATAGCAATTAAAAAATATTTAATTGCCATGGGCTGACGGGCATTTCCTTTTATTTCTATACCGCTTTCAAAGTTTACAAGCTTATCAGCAGTTTTTCGTTTAGGACCAAATTTAGCCGAAGCAATTATCATTGTAGCTACAAAACCAACGGCAAAAATGATTTGCAGCAAAATCGGAAAGTAATTTATAGTACTGTTTTCAATAATTCTTAGAAAAAAAAACTGCATGTTTGTTTGTTATTATTAGCACTGCAAATTTAAGTTAGACAGTTCAATATACCATGCCAATTACGAAATAATATAAACCAAAAAAAGTTCCGATGAATAGACCGGAACTTTTATATTTAATAATTTATTATGTTAATCATTTATTTTTTTGGAGCAGTCTGTTTGGGCTTTGTAACTACTGCTGGCTTGGTCGCTGCGGCGGCCTTTGGTGCCGTTACCTTTGCATTTGGATCATTTTTAGAAACAAATTCTTTATTCTTTATAGATTGCTGATCGGTAGGATCTAATGCCAATGCTTTGTCAGCATAAGCAACTGCTGCCACCTGATCTCTTTTTACATTAAATGAATATTGCATCATAAAAGTATAAGCTCCAACTAACTGGTCTTTAATTTTAGTTTTATCAGTTGCTCTCTCACCAACTTCAATAGCTTTCAAATAAGAACTTAAAGCCAAACCTGTTGCAAGAGTTGTATCTATTCCACCATTTGCTTTGGCAATCATGTAATATCCGAAAATATCATCGGGATATTTAGCAGTATATTTTGTAAAAACTGCAACAGAAGAATCAAATTTACCTGCACGGAAATAATCATAACCGGCATTGTATAGGTCCACATTACTGTAATTCTTTTTTACAGAAAGCACCTGATTAAACCACTTAGCAGATTCGCCAAAGTTTTTTTGAGTTCTGTAGGCGTTAGCTAGCGTTTTCAAATAAATAACTCTGTTAGCTTCTATACTATCAAGAGCAACTGCTTTTTCTACATAAGATGCAGCCTGTGCTTCGTTACCCGGAAACTTAAGTAATATCATTGCATAAGATGAATAATCACCGGCACCTACTTTGCTTATAATTTGTTTTTTAAAATATTCCTCGTAACTGGCTTTTGCATTGAGTGAATCACCTATTCTATTATAGGCTAAAGCTTTAACTCCATAAAGATTTGGATAAACATTATTTCCACCTGCGTTGATACAATCTGTAGCTTTTGTTATAGCCTGTGCAAATAAACCCTGTGCATATTGCAAACTTGCTCTGTAATAACAAGCTTTTGGATCATCATCTGAATTAGCTGATAATTTTTCAAAATATTGAGCACTTCTTGGAACATCGGTTGCGTAATAGTAATTAAACAAAGTATTGTACACCGGTGCATAATTTACGTCTTTTGCGATGGCATCGTTGTAAAACCCCATATATAAATTTTCCTGCATTGTGCCTTGAGACTGGTATAATCGACCTTTACGGTAGATTGCTCTTGCGTAATTAGGATTTAAGCGTAAAGCTGCGTCGTATGATTGAATAGCTCCACCACCATCACTGTTTTTTCTGTAAGCATCACCAAGGTTTGCCCATACTTCAGGATCTTTAAAACCTTTTATAGTGGTAGCTAATTTTAATTTATCAATAGCATAAGCTGCATCTCCATTTTTAATTTCCGGATCACTATTCGGTGCACCTACTGCATTTAAAACATCAATCCGCTTTCCACCACTAAGAGAAATAGCAGTTTCAAACTTACTTCTAGCTTCAGCAGTTTTACCTTCCAATAATTCCACATGTCCAATGCCGGCCAATATTAACGGGCTATTTGGTGTTGCAGATAGTTTCTGCAGGTACAATGCTTTTGCTCCTGCAATATCTTCAAGACCAATCATTGATTGTCCTAAATAATATGCGGCAGTTTCATCTGCAGGATTTGCATTTGATAATTTTTGAAAAATATCTTTAGCACTTTTATATCTTTCATAATATAAAAATTTCTTACCCTCCTCAATACTTTGTGCAAAAACAGAACCTGCAAAAAGTATCGTTACAAATACCAATAAAAGTGTTTTCATGTTTCTCATTTTCTCTTTTTAATTTTATATTTACAATTTTAAATTAATTGATTCATTAATAAACGTTAGAATTTAATTTTCTGGAAGTTTATCTGAAAGATTAACTGATCTTATAACAAACGGCATTGATGGACCCAAATAAGCTCTTCTAAAAATCAACTGTCCTCTTTCATATTTTAAAAATGAAACAAAACCTGAACCTAAACCTGTGTAATTTTCTTTGACCGCATAATACAAACCACGTACCAAAGGGTAACGTCTGTTTAGTATACTTTCCTGCGATGGTAAAACATAAGGTGTATTAACACAAACATCACATTTTACATAAGCAATTTTTACATTTTTTAACATAGAAACCTGTGCTGTATCTTCAGGATTTCCAATACGGTTAATACCCAAAAATCCAATGGCGTTTTCATGAGTTGCAACGTAGTTCAATACTTCATCACTATTTTTTACTGCTCTTACAACAGAAGTATCAAAAGTTTTACCTTTTAAAACTGAATCTTCAATAAACCTTACAATACTTGTTTTATTCAGCCCATCAAAAACCATTGTTTGGGATCTGCTTATTTTACCTGTAAGTTGCTCCTGCAAACGATGTAGCGTGAACAATGTATCCTTGCTTTTTTTATTTACAACAATGGCAACAGCATCAGTTGCGAGTTCATTCCAGCCGGGATTAAAGGAAAGTTTTCTTGTCATGAATTTTTCTTCGATTGCAGTAAGACCCCGGGTAATAATGATCATTCTGTTTAAAGAATCATTAAAAAAATCTTTTAAACAGTCAGCCTCTGTTTTGTATTGTGCATTAATTTTTGTGCCGGGAAAAGAAGCTTCATACATGGCAATCTGTTCCTTCATTACGGGTTCAAAAGATTCATCTACACTGATATTGATGCTGCCTTTTAAAGGAGTATCTGTTGCGCCGTATTCTGTTGTTTTTCTTTTGCATGCAGTAAAAAAAACAAGCGTAAGAAACACATAAGATATTGTATTAAAAATTTGTTTTATTTTCATTTTAACGCTCCCTGAAATAATTTTTTTTGTAACCACGATAAATTCTAAAAAAGCCATAAATAAAACAAATTATAGCAAAAAGATTTATCATTGCCGGATCATATTTATTAATAAAAGGTGCCGTTTTTGCTGTGGGAAATAAAAAAACCAGCCCCGCACAAATAAGGAAAATACCCATGACATAATTAGTAATACTTTTCATGCGAACGAGTCCTTTATCCCTTTCACTCATTTCTTCCCTGTCAAATTCTTCGAGCGCCATTTTAAATTTTATTTAATAGCAATTTACTGATAAAAGAGTAACCATTTATTCTGCTGACGAAAAGTTTACAGGAATCGTATAATAAACTGAAACATTTTCACCACGTGTTTTCCCAGGAATCCATTTCGGCATTTTTTTAAGTACTCTAACAACCTCATTGTTAAACGCTGTGCCACCATCCTGTTCAGTTTCAAGTCCTTTTAGATTTCCATCGTAACCTACAATAAATCTGATTTTTACTTTTACATTTTCTCCTTCTTCCAAATCCTGAGGATTTTTAAGATTTTTTTCCAGAAATTTTTTAAGTGCTTCCATTCCACCGGGGTAATTGGGCATTACGTCAGCAAAATGGTTGGGTGTAATTTTATCTACTTCAGATTTAGCCGGATCAGCATTACCAGACACATCAGGCACTTTTGTAGATACAACTAATACTGCACCGGGATTGACTTCAATGTTTTCAGTACCTATCTGAACATTATCATTTAAGTCTTCAATTTTTAAAGTGTTGTCTATTTTTGTAATTTGGATTTTGTTTGCAAATATATGCGTCGCAGGTTTTATGTGAGGACTTGTAGCTATCTGCGGAAAAACTTTTTCTTTTGGTTTTTCAGGGTCAGGATCTGCTTTTACAGGTGGTGGACTTATATCAAAAGGATCAGAAATAATTGAAATTGGCAAAGCTTTTCCCTTATTAAAAAAACTAAAAATCACAAACAGGGCTGCTAATGCAAAAGTTAGTCCCAGTGATTTATACAGTCTGTTATTATAGAATTTTCGCAGGGAGTAAGCCCCATAGGCTTTGTTGCGGTTATCGAATATAATATCTAGGAAGTCGGCTTTTAAAATTGCTTCTGCTTTCATTTTAAATTGGTTTGGAATTGATGAAAAATAGTTTTAAAACGGCCATTTAGTATAAGATGTTTATTCGATAAAATTCCATAATAAACAAAGTAGACAAAACTAAAAAAAGAGATCCTACTCAAAAGCAGCAGGATAGGAACGTAAATCCATTTTCATCCGCAGGTGAAAAAGATTGCAGTACAAAGCCTGAACCGAAGATGAATTAAAACGAATGCTTACCACCCCAAAAAAATTACCATCAACATTTCTATTTTCCCGTTTGTAAAAACATACAATGCCCTTCATATATCATAATTATATTTGCGCATGAAGATTTTAATGGTTTGTCTTGGCAATATTTGCAGAAGCCCGTTGGCTGAGGGAATATTGCAACACAAGGCAAATAAAGCAGGCTTAAATTGGACCATTGAAAGTGCGGGTACCAATGGCATACATGTGGGTGAAGCACCACACCATTTTAGCCAAAAGGTTGCAAAACAAAATGGCATAAATATCTGCAACCAACTTGCCCGAAAGTTTGAAGCAAAAGATTTTGAAAAATACGATAAGATATATGTGATGGCGGAAGACGTAATGCTGGAGGTAAAAAGAATTGCAGGAAAATATTTTGATAAGAACAAAGCAGATTATTTTTTAAATGAATTATATGCTGGTAAAAATGAAAATGTGCCTGACCCTTGGTATGGTGAGGAAGATGGATATACTGATGTGTATAATCTAATCAATAAAACCTGCGATGCAATTATTGCAAAAGAAGCTGTAAGAAAAATTAAAAAACAAAAATGACCAAACCAAGTTTGCCACAGGGCACAAGAGATTTTGCAGCTGCAACGGTTTATAAGAGAAATTATATTTTAAATACAATTCGTTCGGTATTTGAATTGTATGGTTTTGAACCTTTGGAAACACCCGCAATGGAAAACCTTGAAACCTTGATGGGAAAATATGGTGAAGAGGGAGATAAACTTATTTTTAAAATATTAAATAATGGATTAAACGATCCTAAAAATATTGAGAAAGCCAATGAGGGATTTGCAAAATTAATGGAAGGAAAGAATACTATTTCACTTACTGAAAGAGCTTTAAAATATGACCTGACCATTCCTTTTGCAAGGTTTGTTGCCATGAATGTAAACACACTTACTATGCCTTACAAACGCTACCAAATGCAGCAGGTTTGGCGTGCTGACAGACCGCAAAAAGGGCGCTACCGTGAGTTTACACAGTGCGATGCAGATGTTGTAGGAAGTACAAGCTTAATAAATGAAGTGGAGCTTTGCGGCATTTATCACCGCAGTTTTGTACAACTCGGTCTGCACAATTATGAACTGAAAATAAACAGCAGAAAAATATTGGCTGCTCTGGCAGAAATAGCCGGTGGTGCAGATAAAATGATGGATATAACCATTGCAATTGATAAGCTTGATAAAATAGGAATTGAAAAAGTAAAAGAAGAATTAGAAACCAGGGGTTTAGATAAAAGAGATATTGATACGATTGAAAAATATTTAATGATTGAGGGCCGTAACGAAAATAAAATTACTTCCATTGAAGAACTTTTTGCTGAAAGTGAAATCGGTAAAACGGGCATTGAAGAACTAAAATACATTCTTGCAAATGCGGGAGACATAAATTTATTTGTAGACTTAACGCTTGCCCGTGGTTTAAATTATTATACTGGAATTATTTTTGAAGCAAAAGCTCCTGCAGAAGTAAAAATGGGAAGTATTGGCGGAGGCGGCAGATACGATAACTTAACAGGATTATTTGGCGTACCAAACATTGCAGGCGTAGGTGTAAGTTTTGGTATTGACCGGATTTACGATGTGATGGAAGAACTGAATCTTTTTCCGAAAAATATTACAACAACTACCAAAGCAATATTTTTTAATTTAGGCGATAGGGAAGCCAGCATTGCATTACAGCTGATTAGTATTTTAAGGGATAATAAAATTGCGTGTGAGTTGTACCCTGATAAAGTAAAAATTGACAAGCAGTTTAAATATGCTGACAAGAAAAATATTCCTTTTGCAATTATAATAGGAAGCAAGGAAATAGAAAATAAAACCTGCATGGTAAAGGATTTAAAAAAAGGAGAACAGACCGAAATTGCTTTTGATGCGTTATCAACATTTTTAACAGAAAAATAAAATAATTCAAGGTTACTAAAACAATATTCAGTGCATTAACAACAAAAAAAACTATTATGATTAAGCGTCTTGTACCATTGACATTCGCAGCGATTGTTGCTGTACTTCTTTTTGCATCCTGCTCAAAGAAATCCAATAAAGAAGGTCGTTATATTCCTTCAACAGCAGGCATTGTTGTTTACATAAACGGCGAGGCCTTAAATGCCAAACTACCCTGGAATGAAATTGTGCAAAACGAAGGATTTAAACAAATGATTGCAGATACAGCTGTATCATCGTTTACAAAATCTCTTTTACAAAACCCTGAAAACAGTGGTGTAAATACAAAAGGGGATTTAATACTTTTTGTTGTGAAAGACACATCCGGCGGCTATACTGCTGTTGAAGGATTTGTAAAGGATGAAGCTAAATTTAAGACTATGCTAACGGGAGCCTTAAAAACAGGTAAAGAAACAATGAAAGACGGCTTTACTTATTTTGCTGATAAAAAAACCAGCGTGGTTTATAACAAAGAAAAATTTATTGTAGCTATAAATACTCCACAGCTAAATGATATGCAAAAAACGGTTTCAGCAGCAATGGATACAACAAACCAACCTGCTATTGCAGAAGTAAAAAATACAAGAGACATGAATGCCGTTGCAGCAGGTATACTTACATTAAAAGAAGATGCAAGCCTTGCTAAAAATGAAAGGTTTTCAGGCTTGATGACTGAAAAAGGAGATGCTCATTTTTGGTTTAATGCCGAATATTTTTCATCAACTGCAGCTTTACCCGGCATAGGCGCAATGGCTAACTTAAGTAAATTATATGAAGATGCTATTACAACTGCCACCGTTAATTTTGAGAACGGAAAGATAAATTTAGATGCTAAATCTTATGGTGGAAAAGAGATAACTGATTTATATAAAAAATATAGTGGGAAAGAATTTGACAAGTCGATGGTAAAAAATATTCCATCAAAAAACCTGGCCGGTTTATTTGCATTTAATTTTAAACCGGAAGGTGTAAAAGAATTTTTAAAGATTTTAAATATGGATGGGCTGATTAACCTTGGTGCTGCTCAGGTGGGGTTTAACCTTGATGATTTTATAAAAGCAAACAAAGGTGATATTCTTATTGCGGTTACCGATATTAAAAAGGATACACTTGTCGGACAGAGCGCAAATTACATTTTTGCTGCATCAATAAATGATAAAACATCTTTTAATAAAATTATAGATGCAGGTAAAAAGTTTGGTGGCCCAATGTTGGGTGATAATAATAAGTATGCATATAATGTGAATGACAAATATTTTGTATTTACAAATAACAAAACGATTACAGATACTTACATAGCCGGCACCGCAAACACTTCGTTTGATT